>Ga0335069_10003949_pt1 | contig 22172 bp, 19 predicted proteins | sample Lox_Sample_11_FD_206714 | JGI IMG/M metagenome (GOLD analysis project Ga0335069, IMG submission 206714) | Soil microbial communities from Loxahatchee National Wildlife Refuge, Florida, United States - Lox_Sample_1.1 | ecosystem: Environmental > Terrestrial > Soil > Wetlands | place: USA...
TGCAGGCGGGGCCGACGTGCTCGCAGCTGCTCGCGTGGATGGGCGCGGACGTGATCAAGTTCGAGAACCCGCAGGGCGACGCCACGCGCGGGCAGCTGCGCGACGTCCCGAACGCCGATTCGCTCTACTTCACGATGTTGAACTGCAACAAGCGCTCGATCACGGTCAACATGAAGACCGCCGAGGGCAAGCAGGTGTTCGTGGACCTGCTGAAGAAATGCGACATCGTCATGGAGAACTTCGGCCCGGGCGTGCTCGACCGCTTGGGGTTCACCTGGGAGAAGATCCACGAGATCAACCCGAAGATCGTGATGGGCTCGATCAAGGGGTTCGGCTCGACGGGCCCGTACGCGGACTTCAAGGCGTACGAGAACGTGGCGCAGGCGATGGGCGGGGCGATGAGCACCACCGGCGTGCCCGACGGCCCGCCGTTCGTGACCGGCGCGCAGATCGGCGACTCGGGCACGGGCCTGCACCTGGCGATCGGGCTGCTCGCGGCGCTGCGCCAGGCCGAGCACACGGGGCAGGGCCAGTACGTCGAGGTCGCGATGATGGACGGCGTGATGAACCTCTGCCGCGTGAAGTTCCGCGACCACCAGCGCCTCACGCGCCAATCGCTCGCCGAGTACTCGGTGCCCACCTACCAGGGCATGGGCGACGTGCCGCGCGCGGGCAACGATTCGGGCGGCGGCCAGCTCGGCAACGCGGTGCATTGCAAGCCCCACGGAGCGAACGACTGGCTCTACGTCGTCGTGCAGGAGGCGGTGTGGACGGCGCTCGCCAACCGCATCGGCCCGGACGTGGGCGTGCCGGAGCTCGCCAACGACCCGCGCGTCTCCAGCATCGCCGAGCGGCGCAAGAACCAGGCGCTGGTGTGGACGCTGCTCAACAAGTTCGCCGAGAAGTACACCAAGCGCGAGCTGATGGCGATCCTCAACCCGCTCGACGTCCCGTGCGGGCCGATCATGTCCACCACCGACCTCGCCACCGACGAGCACGTGCGCGGCCGCGACATGTGGGTCGAGCTCGACCACCCGCAGCGCGGCAAGTGGTTCAACGTCGGGATGCCGATCAAGCTCTCGGCCTCGCCCGCCGTGATCAAGCGCAGCCCCACGCTGGGCGAGCACACCGACGAGGTCCTCAAGGAAGTGCTGGGCTACGACGGCGCGAAGATCGACGGCCTCAGGGGCGCGGGAGCGTTCAGCGCGCCGAAGAAGGTGGCCGCCTGATGAAGATCGCGATCATCGGGCAGCAGGACTTCGGCAAGGCCGTGCTCGAGGCGTTCTTCGCGCGCGGCGACACGGTGGCCGGGGTGTTCTGCGCGCCGGAGAAGGAAGGCGGCAAGCCCGACCCGATGAAGGTCGCCGCGGTGGAGAAGAACCTCAAGGTCTTCCAGTTTGCCTCGTTGAAGAGCCCCGAGGCCACGCAGGCGATGAAGGACATCGGCGCCGACATCGGCATCATGGCCTTCGTGCTGCAGTTCGCGCCGCAGGAGTTCGTGAACATCCCGAAGCACGGCACGATCCAGTACCACCCGTCGCTGCTGCCGAAATACCGCGGGCCGTCCTCGATCAACTGGCCCATCTCGCGGGGCGAGAAGAAGACCGGCCTCACGATCTTCCGGCCCACCGACGGCCTGGACGAGGGCCCGGTGATCCTGCAGAAGGAAACCGACATCTCGGAGAACGACACGCTCGGCACCGTGTATTTTGACCGCCTGTTCCCCATGGGCGTGAAGGCGATGCTCGAGGCGGCGGACCTCGTGGTGGCCGGCAAGCACAAGGAAACCGTGCAGGACGAGTCGAAGGCTTCCTACGAAGGCTGGTTCCGCGCGAACGAGGCGAAGATCAACTGGCACAACCACGTGGACGCGATCCATGACACCATCCGCGGCGCCGATCCCGCGCCCGGCGCGTGGACCACGATCGGCGGCAGGAAGCTGCAGCTCTTCGGGTCGAGGAAGCACCTCGTGCGCACCTTCGGCGCGGTGAAGGGCAAGATCGGCGAGATCACCGAGATCGGCGCGGAATCCATGCGCATTACCGCGCAGGGCGGGCAGGTGGAAGTGAGCAAGGTGAAGGGCGAGGAAACCAGGAAGATTTCGGCGGCGGAGTGGGCGAAGTCGGCCGGCGCCGCGGCAGGCACGATCCTCGGATCGTAAGGAGCCCCAGATGGCGCATGCAGTGCGATTCCACAAGACCGGCGGTCCCGAAGTCCTCCAGTGGGAGGACGTGGCCGTCCCGCAGCCCGGCGCCAACGAGGCGCTGGTGCGCCACAAGGCGGTGGGCCTCAACTACATCGACACGTACCACCGCACGGGCCTGTATCCGCTGCCGCTGCCCTCGGGCATCGGGCTCGAGGCCGCGGGCGTGGTCGAGGCGGTGGGCCCCGGCGTGACCGAAGTCAAGGCAGGCGATCGCGTGGCCTACGCCAACGGCCCGATCGGCGCGTACTCGGAGCTCAAGGTGCACCCGGTGGACCGGCTCGTGAAGATCCCCGAGGGCATCAGCTTCGAGCAGGCCGGCAGCATGATGCTGCAGGGCCTCACCGTGCAGTACCTGCTGCGGCGCCTGCACGTGGTGCCCAAGGCGGGCGACACGATCCTCTTCCACGCGGCCGCCGGCGGCATCGGCCTCATCGCCTGCCAGTGGGCGAAGGCGCTGGGCGTGAACCTCATCGGAACCGTCAGCAGCGAGGAGAAGGCGAAGCTCGCGCGCGAGCACGGCGCGGCGCACACCATCATCTACACGAAGGAGGATTTCCAGGCGCGCGTGATGGAGATCACCGGCGGCAGGAAGGTGCCCATCGTGTACGACTCCGTGGGCAAGGACACCTTCATGAAGTCGCTCGACTGCCTGCAGGTGCGCGGCCTCATGGTGAGCTTCGGCAACTCCTCGGGCCCGGTCGGCCCCACGGACCTCGGGATCCTCTCGGCCAAGGGCTCGCTCTACGTGACGCGCCCCACGCTCATCAGCTACACCGCGAAGCGCGACGAGCTGCTCGCCGCCTCGAAGGAGCTCTTCGACATGGTGCTCGCGGGCAAGGTGAAGGTGGGGCCGCGGCAGAGCTACGCGCTCAAGGACGCGCAGCAGGCGCACCGCGACCTGGAGTCGCGCAAGACCACGGGCTCGACGATCCTCGTTCCCTAGGCGGGCCTGGCCGGTCCGCGGGCTTGATTCCGCCGCCGGGCGGGTCTAGCCTCGATCCTCCTTCCAGCGAAAGGAGGGTCCCATGAGACTGCGCATGTACGTCACCCTTCCCGACGTCGCCAGCGCCCGCAGCGTGGCCAACGACCTGCTCCTCGCCCGCGTCGAGGACCGCCACATGCACTTCCTCGCCCGCCGCGGCACCGACCTGGGCGAGCTGCACGAGGCTTCCTACCTGCAGAAGACCGACACGGTCCACGCCGCCTTCGTGGGCTTCGTGATCGGCGGCCTGATGGGCGTCCTTGTCGGGCTCGTGCTCGTGAACTACCCGCCCGAGGGCGCGACGATGCAGCTGGGCGCCGTGCTGGTGGCCGCGATCGTCGGGGCCGGGCTGGGCACGTGGGTCTCGAGCATGGTCGGCCTGCAGGTGCCCAACTCGCGCCTGAAGGGCTTCGACGGCGACCTGCAGCAGGGCAAGGTGCTGCTCATGCTCGACGTGCCCGCCGGCCGCTACGAGCAGGTGCGCGACATCATCGCGAAGGCGCACCCGGAAGCCGCCGACCGCGGCAACGAGCCGACGGTGCCGGCCTTCCCGTAGCTATTTCACGTCGTAGGCGACGAGGTCGTAGCGCTCGCGGGCGAGCGTCTTGCCGTCCGTGGTGACGTTCGCCTGCTCGGCGGCCACGAAGCGCTTCACCGCCGAGTTGTACCAGTAGGTCCACGTGTTCACGCCCCCGGACTTGCCGTTGCGCTGCTTCCAGGCGCTCTGGCGCTCGATGCGGATGCCGCGCAGCTTGCCCATGGGCGTATCCACTTCCTCCTCCGCGCCCACCTTGAGCTTCACCTCGAGGTCGAAACCGCGCTCGCCCGTCTTCTGGAACGCCTTCAGCGTCCAGGTCCCGCCGTTGCGAAGCGGGAAGACGTAGAAGTAGTTCGACGGCTTGAAGTCGTCGGTGCGGCCCTGGCGAACGATGTGGGTGTAGTTGCCCACGAGGTCGCCTTTCACCTGGCCCTGGCCGTACACGATCTCGTCGCCGTGCACGGACGTGACCTTGAGGACGATCTTGCGCTCGGTATTGTCGAGCAGGTTGGTCACGCGGTAGGTCCAGGTGTCGCCGGCCGCGAAGGCGGGCGGCGCGCCGACCGGGGCCGGCGCGGACCTCGGTGCGGAAGCGGGCCTCGCGACCGCGACACGCATCGGCGCGCCCGGCGCGGCGGCCACGGCCACGGGCGCCGCGCGGAACACGAAGGCGGTCTCGAGCGAGGTGCTCTCCCACGGAACCTGCAGGCTCCTCGATTCGGTGCGCACCGCAGCGCGCGTGGCCTTGAAGACCTCCTCGATGGGCGCGCCCTGCCGCGCGATCTGCTGCACGAGATTCTCGGTGTAGAGGCCGTTGCGGCCCTTGCCGTCGGCCGCGGTGGAGCCGGGCGCGGTGGAAAACGCGATCAGCGTGCCCGGCGGCGCGTCCACCTGCGCGAGGCCCTTGGCGCTGGTGGCAAGCCGCGTGCCGAACGGATTGTTGCGGCAGGCATCCAGGATCACGATGTTCACCGGGTTCTTCGCCGAGTCGAGCTTGTCCATCACCGCGCCCAGGTCGAGCGCGGCGAACGCGACCTCGTCCTCGCGCGCGATGTCGGCGTCCACGGGAAGCAGGTAGTTGTGCCCGCGCACCTGCATGCCGTGGCCCGCGAAATAGAAGAGGCCCGTGGAGGTGCGCCCCAGCTTGTCGCCGAACTCGCGCAGCGCGAGGTGCATCTCCTTCAGCGTCGCGTTCTGGCGCTGGATCACCGTGAAGCCGCTCGCCTCGAGGGCCTTGGCCATGTCGGCCGCATCGTTCACCGGGTTGGAGAGCGGGGCATCCTTGTAGGCGCCGTTGCCGATCACCAGCGCGAGGCGCATGGGCTTGTCCGGGCCCTTCGCCTCGTCGGCGCAAGCCGCGCCTGTCGCGGCGCAGGCGAGCGCCACGGCGACCCAGGCGAGGGCGGCAATCCGCATGGCGCGATTGTATAGAATCGAGGCTCCGCGAAAGTCCCCTCCCCCATGGCGATCCTGCTGCGCGAATCCGACGTCGAGCGGCTTCTCACGATGCCGCGCACCCTCGAGCTCATCGAGCGGGTGCACCGCGAATACTCCACCGGCCAGGCGATCGACGTGCCGCGCGAGCGCACGCGCCTGCCGCGGGCGGCGCTGCACCTGCTGCAGGGCGCCGTGCCGTCGGCCAACGTCTTCGGCTACAAGGCCTACACGTCGAGCCGCGAGGGCGTGCGTTTCCTCGTGTACGCGTTCGACGCCCAGAACGGCCGGCTCGACGCCGTGGTCGAGGCCGACCGCATGGGCATGATGCGCACCGGCGCCGCCGGCGGCGTGGCCGCCAAGTGGCTCTCGCGCCCCGATTCGAAGGTGGTGGGGATCTTCGGCAGCGGCTGGCAGGCCGAAGGCCAGCTGGAAGCGCTCTGCTGCGTGCGCAAGCTCGAGCGCGTGAAGGTGTTCTCCCGCACCGCGGAGAAGGTCGCGAGATTCTGCGAGAAGATGTCGAAGAAGCTCTCGCTCGAGGTCGTGCCCGCGCGCAGCCCCGAGGAATGCGTGAAGGCGAGCGACATCGTCGTCACGATCACCACGTCCGCGACGCCGGTCTTCGACGGCGAATGGCTCGCGCCGGGGACGCACGTGAACGCGGCGGGCTCCAACTCGCTGCTGCGCCGGGAGATCGACGAGGCCACCGTCCGCAAGGCCGACCCGGTGGTGGTGGATTCGCGTCCCAGCGCCATGAAGGAGGCCGGCGACCTGCTTCCCGCCCTCGAGAAGGGGCGCCTGCACATGGGGATGCTCACGGAGCTGGGCGAGGTGATCGCCGGCACCCGGCCGGGGCGCACGAAGCCCGGGCAGGTCACCCTCTTCGAGTCCCAGGGCATGGCCATGCAGGACCTGATCATCGCCGCCGAGATGGCGCGGCTCGCCCGGGAGCAGGGCGCCGGGGAAGAAGTCCGCCTGGGGGCGTGAACGGTCACAAAACCCTAGGTATCATGGGGTCATAAAGGGGCTTGGGGGAGAGTTCATGAAATCCGCTTTCTGGAAGGCCGACTGGTTCTTCGGCCTGGTGATCACGGTGATCGTGTTCGCCTTCGCGAAGATGTCCGGCTTCATCCCGGGCGTCGAGCGCTGGGCCTACGACCTGGGCGTGCGCATGACCTCCAAGCCGCCCAGCGAGAAGGTGGCGGTGATCGCGATCGACGACCAGTCGATCCAGAACATCGGGCGCTGGCCCTGGCCGCGCGAGGTGCAGGCCAAGCTCATCGACCAGCTGGTCGCGGCCAAGGCCAAAGTGATCGGCAACACGATCTTCTACTTCGAGCCGCAGAAGGACCCCGGCCTCGCGTACGTCGAGAAGATGCTCGACGTGTACAACAAGGCCTATCCGGGCGCATCGCCCGAAGTGCCGGGTGTCGCGCCCATCGGCGGCCAGACGCCCGCAGCCAACCCGGTGCAGCCGCCGGCGGACGTGGCCGAGATCGGCAAGATCCTCAACGAAGCGAGCGTCGCGCTGAACAGCGACACGCGGCTCGCCGAGTCGGTGAAGAAGGCGGGCAACGTGATCGTGCCGATGGTGTTCGAGGCGAGCTACGGCGCTCCGCAGGGCAAGCCCGACAAGCCGCTGCCCGAGTACGTCGCGAAGAACACCGTGGGCGCGGTGACGGGCGACGGCAACGCGCTGCACGGGCTCACGGCCCAGGTCCCCATCGAGCAGATCGGCAACGCGGTGGCCGGCATGGGCCACCTCACCACCGTGCTCGACGACGACGGCGCCTCGCGCTTCGAGCCGCTCATCATCGACTACTACGGGCAGGCTTTCCCGTCGCTGTCGCTCATGCTGGCGGCCAAGAGCCTGAACCTCACCTCGAAGGACATCAAGGCGAACCTGGGCGAGAGCGTGAGCGTGGGCGGCAAGACCATCCGCACCGACGCCGACACGCAGATGTACACGTATTTCTACAAGGACCGCGACGGGCGCAAGGCCTTCCCCGAGGATTCGTTCTTCGACGTCTACTCGGGCAAGATCCCCGCCTCCAAGTACGCCGACAAGATCGTGCTGATCGGCGCCACCGCCGCGGGCATCGGCGCGAGCCAGGTCACGCCCATCTCGGCGGCCATGAGCCCGGTGCAGACGCTCGCGCACTCGGTCTCGTCCATCCTGCAGGAGCACTTCTTCGTGGTGCCCACGTGGGGCGGGCTCGCGACGCTCGCCGCTTTCCTGCTGGTCGCCGCCTACGTGGTCGGGCTGCTGCCGCGGCTTACCGCGGGCAAGGCCGCCCTCGTCAGCGCGGGCCTCCTCGCGGCGATCTTCGCGGCGCACCTCGCCCTCATGGCGAGCGCGGGCCTGTGGGTCCAGCTCATGCTGCCGGCCACGCTCCTGCTCGTGGGGCACGCGGCCCTGACCACCAAGCGCTTCCTGATGACCGAGCGGGGCAAGGAAGCCTCCGACCTCGCCGGCGCCGAGTCCAACCGCATGCTGGGGCTCGCGTTCCAGCAGCAGGGCCAGCTCGACATGGCGTTCGACAAGTTCCGCAAGGCGCCGTTGAACGACGAGGTGATGGAGAACCTCTACAACCTCGCGCTCGACTTCGAGCGGCGCCGGCAGTTCAACAAGGCCGAGAGCGTGTTCAGGTACATGGCGACCTACAACGCCAAGTTCCGCGACATCGAGGAGCGCCTCAACCGCGCGAAGAAGCTCTCCGAGACGATCATCCTCGGCGGCTCGGCGGCCGCGCGCACCAACGCCGGCACCATGATCCTCGAGGGCGGCGCGGGCAGCGAGAAGCCCATGCTCGGGCGCTACCAGGTGGAGAAGGAGCTGGGCAAGGGCGCCATGGGCGTGGTCTACGGCGGCAAGGACCCGAAGATCGGCCGCATCGTCGCCATCAAGACGATGGCGCTGTCGGCGGAGTTCGAGGCCGACGAGCTCGCCGACGCGAAGGAGCGCTTCTTCCGCGAGGCGGAGACCGCCGGGCGCTTGACGCACCCGAACATCGTGACCATCTACGACGCGGGCGAGGAGCACGACCTGTGCTACATCGCCATGGAGTTCCTGAAGGGCAAGGACCTCACGCCGTACACCAAGCAGCCCAACCTGCTGCCGCCCGACAAGGTGCTCTCGATCGTGGAGCGCGTGGCCGATGCGCTGGGCTACGCGCACTCCATGGGCATCGTCCATCGCGACATCAAGCCCGCCAACATCATGTACGAGCCGGAAAGCGACACCGCGAAGGTGACCGACTTCGGCATCGCGCGCATCACCGACTCGTCGAAGACCAAGACGGGCATGGTGCTCGGCACGCCGTCGTACATGTCGCCCGAGCAGCTCGCGGGCAAGAAGATCGACGGGCGCAGCGACCTCTTCTCGCTGGGCGTGACGCTCTACCAGATGCTCTCGGGCAAGCTGCCCTTCGAGGGCGAGTCGATGACGCAGCTCATGTTCGCGATCGCCAACAACCCGCATCCGCCGATCCGCGAGATCAACGCGGCGCTGCCCGCGTGGATCGACCCGATCATCGACAAGGCGCTCGCCAAGGACTTCGAGAAGCGCTACCAGACCGGCGCGGAATTCGCCGCCGCGATCCGCGAGGCGCGCAAGGCCGGAGTGGCCGCGTAGCGAGATGCCGGGGCTCGATCCGACCGTAGGCCGCGAGCCCCTGCACCGGCGCTCGATCGAGATCCACGGATACAAGCGCGCCGACGGCCTGTTCGACATCGAGGGGCATCTCGTCGACACGAAGCCCGTGGACTTCAAGCTCACCGCGGGCGTGCGCCCGGCCGGGGTGCCGATCCACGACATGTGGCTTCGCATCACGGTGGATCGCGAGCTGCACATCGTGGACGCGGCCGCCGCCATGGACGGCATGCCCTACGTGGGCTATTGCGACCGGATCGTGCCGGCCTACAGGGCGCTCGTCGGCATGGCGATCCGCCCCGGCTTCCACGTGCGCCTGAAGGAAGTGCTGGGCGGCGTGCGCGGCTGCACGCACATCACGGAGCTCGCGGGCTCGCTCGCCACCGCGGCGTTCCAGACGCTCGCCGGGCAGCGCGTGCAGGACCCGTCGCGCAAGCCCTTCCAGCTCGACCGTTGCCACGCGCTCGACGTCAGGAGCCCGGTGGTGGGCAAGTACCACCCGCGCTGGTACAAGGGCACCGAGCCGGTGGAGCCCGCGGCCGAGGAAGACCACCACTGATCGGTTTTCCCCGCCGGTTTAGAATGGCGGTTCGCTGCGCGCTCCCATCCCGCCGGAAATCCCTCCATGAACATCCACGAGTACCAGGGCAAGGAAATCTTCCGCAAGTACGGCGTGGCCACGCCGCGCGGCATCCCCGCGTTCTCGGTGGACGAGGCCGTCAAGGCGGCGCAGTCGCTGGGCGGCAAGGTCTGGGTGGTGAAGGCCCAGATCCACGCCGGCGGCCGCGGCAAGGGCGGCGGCGTGAAGCTCGCGCGTTCGGTCGACGAGGTGCGCTCGCTCGCTTCCCAGATGCTGGGCATGACGCTCGTCACGCACCAGACCGGGCCGCAGGGCCGCAAGGTGCGCCGTCTGCTGATCGAGGAGGGCGCCGACATCAAGAAGGAGCTCTACGCGGCGATGGTCGTGGACCGCGCGCTGCAGCGCGTGGTGCTGATGGCCTCCAGCGAGGGCGGCATGGACATCGAGGAGGTGGCGGCGAAGACGCCGGAGAAGATCCACCGCGTGGCGATCGACCCGTTCGCGGGCCTCGCCGACCGTGACGCGGAAGACATGGCGCGCAAGATCGGCGTGCCCGACAACCTCGTGGCGCAGGGGCGCGAGCTCTTCAAGTCCCTCTACAAGTGCTTCGACGAGTGCGATTGCTCGCTCGTGGAGGTGAATCCCCTCATCGTCACCGGCGACGGGCGCGTGGTCGCGCTGGACGCGAAGCTCAACTTCGACGACAACGCGCTCTTCCGGCATCCCGACATCGTGGCGATGCGCGACCTCGACGAGGAGGATCCCGCCGAGGTCGAGGCCTCGAAGTTCGACCTGAACTACATCCAGCTGGACGGCGACATCGGCTGCCTCGTGAACGGCGCGGGGCTTGCCATGGCGACCATGGACACCATCAAGCTCTACGGCGGCGCGCCCGCCAACTTCCTCGACGTGGGCGGCGGCGCCACGGCCGAGAAGGTCACCGAGGCGTTCAAGATCATGCTGAGGAACCCGAGGCTCGGGGCGATCCTCGTGAACATCTTCGGCGGCATCATGCGCTGCGACGTGATCGCCACGGGCGTGGTGGAAGCCGCCCGCCAGGTGAGCCTCAAGGTCCCGCTGGTCGTGCGCCTCGAGGGCACCAACGTGGACCTCGGCAAGAAGATCCTCGCCGACTCGGGTCTGCCCATCATCTCGGCCACCGACATGGGCGACGCCGCGCAGAAGGTCGTCGCCGCCACCAAGGGCAAGGTCGCCACGCACGCCTGATAGAGAACCCGGACATGTCCATCCTGATCGGCAAAGACACCAAGGTCATCACGCAGGGCATCACCGGCAAGACCGGCCAGTTCCACACGCGCATGTGCCGCGAGTACGCGAACGGGAAGAACTGCTTCGTCGCGGGCGTGAACCCCAAGAAGGCGGGCGAGGACTTCGAGGGCATCCCGATCTTCGGCACGGTGAGGGACGCGAAGGAGAAGACGGGCGCCACGGTCTCGGTGATCTACGTGCCGCCGCCCTTCGCGGCCGCGGCCATCGACGAGGCGGTGGACGCGGAGCTCGACCTCGTGATCTGCATCACCGAGGGCATCCCGGTGCGCGACATGGTGAGGACGCGCGCGCGCATGAAGGGGAAGAAGACGGTGCTCCTCGGGCCCAACTGCCCCGGCACCATCACGCCCGACGAGATCAAGATCGGCATCATGCCCGGCCACATCCATCGCAAGGGGCGCATCGGGATCGTCTCGCGCTCGGGCACGCTCACCTACGAGGCGGTGAACCAGGTGACCACGCTGGGCCTCGGGCAGTCTTCCGCGGTGGGCATCGGCGGCGACCCGGTGAACGGGTTGAAGCACATCGATGTGATGCGGATGTTCAACGACGACCCGGGCACCGACGCGGTGATCATGATCGGCGAGATCGGCGGCGGCGACGAGGAGAACGCCGCGCGCTGGGTGAAGGAGCACATGAAGAAGCCGGTGGTGGGCTTCATCGCGGGGCTTACCGCGCCGCCGGGCAAGCGCATGGGCCATGCGGGCGCGATCATTTCGGGCGGCAAGGGCACCGCGCAGGAAAAGCTCTCGGTGATGGAGGAATGCGGGATCAAGGTGACGCGCAACCCCGCGGAGATGGGCAAGCTGCTGAAGTCGGTCCTGGGCTAGCCGCTTTCCCCGCCCAGCATCCCGAACTCCACCGGGCTCTTCAGGTAGAAGATCCGCACGCCCTCGGCGGCGAGGCGCTCGAACAGCGCGTCGCATTCCGCGTCGCTCACCACGATCACGACCTCGCTCGGGCGGTCGGCCAGCTCGAAGAAGTGCGCCGAGTGCAGGCGCCCGTGCGCGCCGAATCCCTCGGTGGCCGGCACGACGGTGGCGCCGCGCAGGCCCATCTCCTTCGCGAGGTCCACCAGCCAGTGCGCCACGGGCTTGCCCTTGTGCTTGTGGTTCTCGACCGTGAGGAACGTGACCTGGTAGCCCTTCATCGCGTTTCCTTTCAGTGGGCCGCGATCCACTGCCACAGGGCGATGCCGAGGATCGTCGCGGCGAACGAGGCCGCGAGGTGCAGCCCGATGGCCGCCGCGGCGCGCACGACGTCGCCTTCCTGCAGCAGCGACACCACCTCGGCCGAGAAGGTGGAGAACGTCGTGAGGCCGCCGCAGAATCCCGTGATGATGAACAGCCGCCACTCCGGAGCGATATCGCGCGCGTCGGCGAAGTAGGCGATCGCGAAGCCGATCACGAATCCGCCGATCGCGTTGGCGGCGAGCGTGCCCGGCGGGATCGCGGGATAGAGCGCGTTCAGGCGCATGCCGAGCACCCAGCGAAGCACCGCGCCGAACGAGGAACCCACGCAAATCGCGACGATGGCCCGCAGCATGCGCGAGTCTATTCCGGAAGCACCGGCAGCGTCACGGTGAACTGCGCGCCGCGGCCGGGCCCCTCGCTCGCGGCCGAGACCGTGCCGCCGTGCAGCTGCGAGAGCACGCGCACCAGCGACAGGCCGATGCCGAGCCCGCCGCGCTCCCGCTCGATGGTGCTGTCCACCTGCGTGAAGAGCCCGAAGATTCGCTCCAGGTCCGCGGGGGCGATTCCCATGCCGTCGTCGCTCACGCGGACGATCGCCCGGCCGCCCTCCACGCGCGCGGCAAGGCCGATGTGGCCGCCCGGCGGCGTGAACTTGGCGCTGTTGCTGAGCAGGTTGGCGAACACCTGCGCGAGGCGAAGGGGATCGGCGTCGAGCCACACGGGCGCGGCGGGCAGCTCCACCTGGAGATGGTGTTTCGCGGCGTCGATGGCGGGACGCGCCGTCTCGATCGCCTGCTCGAGGACCTCGGCGAGCGCCGCGCGGCGCCGCGCGAGCACGATCTTGCCCGCGCGGATGCGGCCCGCGTCCATGAGGTCGTCGATCAGGCGGACCATCTGCGAGACCTGCCGGCCGATCATGTCGCGCGCACGCCGCTGCATCTCGGGCGCGAGGTCCGGATTCTTCATGAGCTCCAGCGAGTTCACCAGCGGAGCGAGCGGATTGCGCAGCTCGTGCGCGAGCGTGGCGAGGAACTCGTCCTTGCGGCGGTCGGCGTCGGCGAGCTCGGCCTCCATCCGCGAGCGCTCGGTGATGTCGCGGAAGACGAGCACGCATCCGGCGATCCGCTCGCCCAACCGGATGGGCGCGGCGCTGTCGTCGATCGGGCGCTCGGATCCGTCGCGCGAGACGAGCAGCGTGTGGTTGGCAAGGCCGACGATGACGCCCTCGGAGAGCGCGCGCGCCGCGGGGTTGGGAGCGGTGGCGCGCGTCTCGAGGTTCACGATGTGGAAGACCTCCTCGAGCGGCCGTCCGTGCGCCTCGGCGAGCTTCCAGCCGGTGAGCGCTTCGGCGACGGGATTGAGGAAGGTCACGCGGGCCCGCGGATCGGTGGTGACCACGCCGTCGCCGATGCTCGCGAGCGTGGTCTGCAGGAGCTCGCGCTGCGCGGCGAGGTCGGCGGCGGCGCGCTCCTGCGCCTGCTGGCTGCCGCGCAGGAGCACGAGATACGCGCCCACCAGCAGGCACGCGAGGATCCCCCCGGCGACCGCCGAGACCCGCGCCTCTCGATAGGCGCGCTCGGCTTCGCCGCGGCGCACCGCGAGCAGCGCGTTCTCCCGGGCGGACATCGAGCGGGCGATGACGCGCAGCTGGTCCATCTCGCTCCTGCCCAGGTGCGAGAGCACCGCGGCGCGCGCGGCCCCGTAGCCGCGGTCGCGCGCGAGCTGGATCGTGGCGTCGAGCTCGACGAGCTTGGCGCGCGCGTGCTCGCTTAGCTGCGCGAGGTCGGCCTGCTGAGCGGGGTTGTCGCGCGTGAGGCGCGTGACGGCTTCCAGGTCGGGCTCGACGCGCGCGAGCGCCGCCCGGTAGGGCGCGAGGTAGGCGTCGTCCTCCGTGATCAGGTAGCCGCGCTGGCCCGTCTCGGCATCGAGCATGTCGGACAGGGCCGCGGCGAGCGCCGCGGAGACGTCGTACGCATGGGCGACGGCATCCGACTCCTGCCTGAGGCGCCCGAGGTTCGATTCGTTGACCGCGACGTTCGCCGCGACGAATACGACCAGGAGCGCGGCGCCGGCGAAGGTCCAGGTTGCTGCGTTGTTCTTCACGGCCCTCGGCGCGGCTGCGGAGGAAAAATTCTAGCACCGGGCCGGGGCGGGCTTGACTCGCGTCAATCCCGCTCCACCCCCGCCTCCGGTAACCTGTTGAATCGAGGGCCGCTCATGACCGAGACCGCCATTCCCGTTTCGAAGATTCGCCGCACGCGCCCCACGCCGAAGGGGCGGCCGCTGGATCCGGCCGCGCGCGCCGAGGTCGAGGCGCTCCTCGCCGGCGCGCCGCTCGACGCGCAATACCTGATCGAGCACCTGCACCGCATCCAGGATCGCTTCGGCCATATCTCAGCCGCGCACCTCAATGCGCTTGCCGCCGTGATGAAGCTCGCGCAGGCCGAGGTGTACGAGGTCGCGACGTTCTACCACCACTTCGACGTGGTGAAGGAGGGCGAGGCGGCTCCTGCGAAGCTCACCGTGCGCGTTTGCGACACGCTCTCGTGCCAGATGGCGGGCGCGCAGCAGTTGCTCGAAAAGCTGCCGAAGCTGCTCGGGCCGGACGTGCGCGTGATTTCCGCGCCCTGCATCGGGCGCTGCGCCGAGGCGCCCGCCGTGTGCGTCGGCAAGAACGCATTCGGGCATGCGAGCGCGAAAGGCATCGAGACGCATGTGCGCGCCGGCGCCGTCACCGCGCCGCCGCTCGCGCCCATCGCCTATGCGGCTTATCGCGCGCAGGGCGGATACCGCACGTGGGCCGAATGCGTCACCGGCAAGCGCGAGCTGGAACCGGTCATCAAGGCCATGGAAGACGCGGGCCTGCGGGGCCTGGGCGGCGCGGGCTTCCCGGTCGGGCGCAAATGGCGCATCGTGCGCGCCGAACCGGCGCCGCGCCTCATGGCGGTGAACATCGACGAAGGCGAGCCGGGCACGTTCAAGGACCGCCACTACCTCGAGCGCGATCCCCATCGTTTCCTCGAGGGCATGCTGATCGCCGCATGGGCGGTCGGCATCGAGGACGTCTACGTCTACCTGCGCGACGAATACCACGCATGCCGCGAGATGCTGGAGCGCGAGATCGCCGCATTGCAGGCCGACCCGCCCGCGAAGCTGCCGCGCATCCACTTGCGGCGCGGCGCGGGCGCCTACATCTGCGGCGAGGAGTCGGCGATGATCGAGTCGATCGAGGGCAGGAAGGGCATGCCGCGCCTTCGCCCGCCGTACGTCGCGCAGGTGGGCCTGTTCGACCGGCCCACGCTCGAGCACAACATGGAGACGCTCTTCTGGGTGAGGCAGCTCATCGAGGAGGGCGCGGCCTCCTTCACGAAGCACGGCCGCAACGGGCGCAAGGGCCTGCGTTCCTTTTCCGTATCGGGGCGCGTGAAGAACCCCGGCGTGCACGTGGCGCCCGCGGGCATCACCGTGAAGGAGCTCATCGCCGAATACTGCGGCGGCATGCTGGAAGGCCACGAGCTCTACGCCTACCTTCCGGGCGGCGCCTCGGGCGGCATCCTGCCGGCCTCCATGGGCGACATCCCGCTCGACTTCGACACGCTGCAGCCCTACGGCTGCTTCATCGGCTCGGCGGCGGTCATCATCCTCTCGCAACACGACAAGGCGCGCGACGCCGCGGCGAACCTCATGCGCTTCTTCGAGCACGAGTCGTGCGGCCAGTGCACGCCGTGCCGCGTGGGCACCGCCAAGGCGGCGCACCTGATGGAGGCGAAGCACTGGGACAAGGCGCTGCTCGAGGAGCTTTCCGTCGCGATGGCGGACGCGTCGATCTGCGGCCTGGGGCAGGCGGCGCCGAACCCGATCCGCTGCGTCGCGAAGCACTTCCGGGACGAGATCTGACATGAAGATGAACGAGCCGGTCGCGGCCGAGACGATCGAATTCAAGCTGAACGGCGAGACGATCTCGGCCTTCGCGGGCGAGACCATCATCCAGGCGGCCAAGCGGCACGGCACCGACATCCCGCACCTCTGCTACAAGGAGGGCTACCGGCCCGACGGCAACTGCCGGGCCTGCGTGGTGGAGATCAAGGGCGAGCGGGTGCTGGCGCCCTCGTGCTGCCGCCAGCCCGCCAAGGGGATGGAGGTCTCGAGCAACAACGCGCGCGCCCTCGCCTCGCAGAAGATGGTGGTCGAGCTGCTGATGAGCGACGTGCCGAAGGACGATCTCAAGCCCGGCGGCAACGAGCTCTTCCACTGGGCGGGCGAGCTGGGCGTCACGCGCTCGCGGTTCGCGCCGCGCAGCCAGCCGGCTCGCGACGTGTCGCATCCCGCCATGGCCGTGAACCTCGATGCCTGCATCCAGTGCACGCGTTGCGTGCGCGCCTGCCGCGAGGAGCAGGTGAACGACGTGATCGGCTACGCCTTCCGCGGCCACGATTCGAAGATCGTGTTCGACTTCGACGATCCCATGGGCGAGTCCACGTGCGTGGCGTGCGGCGAATGCGTGCAGGCGTGCCCGACGGGCGCGCTCGCGCCGGCGAAGCTCGCCTACAAGGTGGTCGCCGACAAGCAGGTCGACTCGGTCTGCCCGTACTGCGGCGTGGGCTGCCAGCTCACCTACCACGTGAAGGACAACGCCATCGTGCGCGTGGAGGGCCGCGACGGCCCCTCGAACCACGAGCGCCTCTGCGTGAAGGGCCGCTTCGGGTTCGACTACGTGAAGCACCCGCATCGCCTCACGAAGCCGCTCATCCGCAAGCCGGGCGCGCCGAAGACGGCGGACTTCACCGTCGATCCCACGCGCTGGGGCGAGGTCTTCCGCGAGGCCACGTGGGAGGAAGCGCTCGACCTCGCCGGCGGCGGGTTGAGGAAGATCCGCGACCGCGACGGCGCCTCGGCGCTCGCGGGGTTCGGCAGCGCCAAGGGGTCGAACGAGGAGGCCTACCTCTTCCAGAAGCTCGTGCGAACCGGCTTCGGCACCAACAACGTGGACCACTGCACGCGCCTGTGCCATGCGTCCTCGGTGGCCGCCCTGCTGGAAGGCGTCGGTTCCGGCGCGGTCTCCAACCAGGTGAGCGACGTGGCCCACGCGGACGTGATCTTCGTGATCGGCGCCAACCCGACCTCGAACCACCCGGTGGCGGCCACGTGGATGAAGAACGCGGCCGAGCGCGGCGCGCGGCTCATCCTCGCCGACCCGCGCCGCAACGACCTCGCACGGCATGCGTGGCGCTTCCTGCAGTTCAAGGCCGACATGGACGTGGCGCTGCTGAACGCCATGATCCACACGATCATCGAGGAAGGCCTCGCCGACAAGGAGTTCATCCGCCAGCGCACCACGGGCTACGAGGCGCTCAAGGAAAACTCGAAGGGCTTCAGCCCCGAGCTGATGGCGCCGCTCTGCGGCATCCCGGCGCAGACGATCCGCGAGGTGGCGCGCGCCTACGCCACGTCGAAGGCCTCGATCATCCTCTGGGGCATGGGCATCTCGCAGCACGTCCACGGCACCGACAACGCGCGCTGCCTCATCGCGCTCACGCTCATGACGGGCCAGATCGGCCGTCCCGGCACGGGGCTGCATCCGTTGCGCGGCCAGAACAACGTGCAGGGCGCCTCCGACGCGGGCCTGATCCCGATGATGTACCCGGACTACCAGCGCGTGGACAGCCCGGCCGCCATCGAGCGCTTCGAGAAGTTCTGGGGCCGCACGCTCGACCACAAGCCGGGCCTCACGGTGGTGGAGATCATGGACGCCGCGTGCGACGGCAGGATCAAGGGCATGTACATCATGGGCGAGAACCCCGCGATGTCGGATCCGAACGCGCACCATGCGCGCGAGGGCCTCGCGAAGATGGAGTGCCTGGTGGTGCAGGACATCTTCCTCACCGAGACCGCGTACCTCGCGGACATCGTGCTGCCGGCCTCGGCATGGCCGGAGAAGACGGGCACCGTCACCAACACCGACCGCATGGTGCAGCTCGGCCGCCGCGCCCTCGAGATGCCCGGCGACGCGCGGCAGGACCTGTGGATCATCCAGCAGGTCGCCAATCGCCTCGGTTGCGGCTGGAACTACACCGGCCCCGAGAGCGGCGTGGCCCAGGTCTTCGACGAGATGCGCGCGGCGATGAACTCCATCGGCGGCATCACGTGGGATCGCCTCGAGGCGCAGTCGTCGGTCACGTATCCGTGCCGCACCGAGGAAGATCCGGGCCAGCCGATCGTCTTCACCGAGACCTTCCCGACCCAGGACGGCCGCGGCAAGTTCGTGCCCGCCGACATCATTCCCGCCAACGAGCGCCCCGACCGCGAGTACCCCTTCGTGCTCATCACCGGCCGCCAGCTCGAGCACTGGCACACCGGCTCGATGACGCGGCGCGCCTCGGTGCTCGACGCGATCGAGCCGCAGGCGGTGGCCTCGCTCCACCCGCTCGAGCTCGACGCGCTCGGCGTGAAGCCGGGCGACGTCATCACCGTGGCCTCGCGCCGCGGCGAGATCGCGCTTGCCGCGCGCGCGGACGAGGGCACGCCGCGCGACACGGTGTTCATCCCGTTCGCCTATTACGAGGCGGCGGCCAACCTCCTCACCAATCCCGCGCTCGACCCGTTCGGCAAGATCGCCGAGCTCAAGTACTGCGCGGTGAAGGTGAGGAAGGGCGGCACGCTCAAGCCGCTCGCTTCCTTCGGGGGCGGGCAGTCGTACCGGCGCGAGGCCCAGCGGGGCTAGGGCGCCGTCGGGGCCGGGGAGGGTCCTATGACGCAGAACGCATTCGCGCCGCCGCGCGCGAACGTGGAGGTGCGCACCGGGCCCGAGGCGCTCTGGGCGATGAGCTACAAGGAGGTGCGCCGCCTCTACCTCGCCTCGTCCAACATCCAGGCCCTGGGCGGGCTCTATGCCCTGGGCGCGCTCCTGGATCTCTTCCTGGGCTACAGCTACTTCACGGCGCCCGAGACCTACCGGCGCGGGCCCGTCAACCTGGTTCCCTTCTTCATGGCGTTCGCCGTGCCCTCGATCGTGGCCGCCGTGACGAGCTTCACGCGCCCGGGCTGGGCGCGCTGGCTCGGCGTCGTCCTTTGCCTGCTGAGCCTGGTGGCCATTCCGCTGGGCACGCTGATCGGGATCTGGGGGCTCTTCGCGTACGGCCGGGGCGCGCGGCTCTTCGGGCCCGATCGATTCCGCCACCGCGAGGTGGTGGAAGTGTATAAGCAGCGCGAGAGGGATAAACGATGAACGAACGGGCAGGAGCGGCGAACATGGCGATTGCGGGAAGGAAATGGCTCGCGGTGCTGGCGATGGTCGCGGCCGGCGTGGCCCACGCGCAGCAGTGGCCGGCCAAGCCGGTGAGGATCATCTCGGTGTTCCCGCCGGGCGGCTCGGTGGACCAGGTGGCGCGCATCCTCGCCGCGCAGCTCGCCACGCAGACGGGCCAGCAGTTCATCGTGGACGACCGCGGCGGCGCCTCGGGTTCCATCGGCACGCAGGTGGTAGCCACCTCGCCGCCTGACGGCTATACCTTCGGCGTGGTCTTCGACACGCATGCGGTGAACCCGCTGCTCCTCAAGCTTCCGTTCGACACGCTGAAGGACCTGGCGCCCGTGATGCTGGTGGGCACCTCGCCGATGGCGATCGTCGCGAACGCGAAGGAGCCCTACAAGGATTTCCGCGAGGTGCTCGCGGCGGCGAAGCAGAAGAAGCCGCTGTCCATCGGCTCCATCGGCACGGGAAGCCTGGGCCACCTCGCGATGGCGCAGATCAACAGGTCGCAGGGCGTGGACATCGTGCACATCCCGTATCGCGGAGGCGGCCCGCTGATGATCGATGCCGTGGGCGGCCAGGTGCCGCTCGCGATCGGCAGCGTCTTCCTGGTGACGCCGCACGTGAAGGCCGGCAAGCTCAGGGCGCTCGCGGTCACATCGCTCAAGCCCTCGCCGCAGCTGCCGGGCGTGCTGCCCGTGGCCGAGCAGGGCATGCCGGGATTCCTGGCGCTGTCGTGGTGGGGGATCATCGCGCCGGCCGCCACGCCCAAGCCCATCCTGCAGAAGATGTACGACGAGCTCTCGAAGGCGCTGAAGGACCCGGGCGTGGCCCAGAAGCTCACCGACCAGGGCATCGAGATCTCGGGCGGCGGCCCGGACGAGATGGACAGGTTCGTGCGCGGCGAGATGGCGCGCTGGGCCGTCGTCGTGAAGGAAAACAACATCCGGGCGGGCGACTAGCCCAGCCCCACCAGCCTCGCCACGGCTTCGCGCGCGCTCATGCCCTCGCGAAGCTCGAGGCGCCGCGCGGACTCGTTGACGCGCGAGAGGACCCCGGTCTCGTAGGTCGAGCGCCCGTCGCCGATGCGCGCCGTGTTGTGGGACACGGTGCCCGCGGCCACGCCGCGCGCGTCGAGCACCGGCAGGCGCGCGAATCCCGCGTCGTCCTTGCCGCCGCCCGCGTCGTTGAAGAACGCGGCGAAGATATCCATCGGGAGGATCGCGTCGGCCTTGCCGCCGAGCAGCCCCCCGTGCGATCCCGTGAGCACGATGGCGCGCGCATCCGAGTCGCGCGCGAGCGACATCGAGTCGATGGCCCACACCGTGCGATGCCCCGAGTTGGCGATGCGCGCGCGCGCCTCGCCGATGTCGGGCACCTCGCCCTCGCTGCGCTCGGCATGCTCGAGCAGGCAATCGACCGCCTTGCGGCACGAATGGCCGGGCAGGCAGCCGTGGTGTGCCGCCGTCGCGTTCGCCACGGAGATCACGCCGTTGGCGAGCATGTCGGCGCCGTCGGCGATGCGCGCGCTGCGATAGTCCACCGCGCAGGCCGCGATGCCGAGCGAATCGAGCCAAGCCACGCCCGCTGTGCCCGCGGAGTGGCGGCCGATGCCCGCGTCGTTCAGCACGATCGCGCGCACGCCCGCTTTCGCGGCGAGCCAGCCCGCGTACACGCCACCGTGGGAGCCGCACACGGCGACCGCGCCGCGCGCCCCGGGCCCCAGCCTGGTGGCGGAATCGACCACGACCGGTGAGTCCATGGGCCGATTCTAGCCCCCCTTGACAAGCCCGCCCCGGTGTATCAAAGTGATATCACATCAATAGCAGCCGGGAGGCACCGGCAGGAGCGCGGCCATGACGACCGCATACCGCAAGGAAGGAACGTTCGAGAAGCCCTACCTCACCATGAACGGCATCGCGATGCTGCTGCTGTTGCTCGCGCTGATCGCCGTCGAGGCCGTGGGATTCCCGGCGATGTCGCGCGCCTTCGTCGTGCCGGGCATCGCCGCTGCCGTCGCCATCGTGTTCATCGCCGGGGGATTCTTCATGCTGCAGCCCAACGAGGTGGCCGTGCTGATGCTCTTCGGCGACTACCTCGGCACCGAGCGCGCCACGGGCCTGCGCTGGACGTGGCCCTGGAACACGCGCACGCGGGTGAGCGTGCGGGCGCGCAACCACAACGTCGAGACGCTCAAGGTGAACGACAAGCGCGGCAACCCCGTGGAGATCGGCGCGGTGGTGGTGTGGCGGGTGCAGGACAGCGCCCAGGCCACCTTCGACGTCGAGGATTTCCAGAACTTCGTGAAGGTGCAGAGCGAGTCGGCGTTGCGCCACGTGGCGAGCCGGTACAACTACGACGCCGGCGAGGAAGCCCACGAGGTCCACGAGGTGACGCTGCGCGGGGGCGCGGACACGGTGATCGAGGCGCTGCGCGAGGAGCTGCAGGTGCGAGTGCAGCTCGCCGGCGTGAAGATCGAGGAGGCGAAGCTCACGCACCTCGCGTACGCGCCCGAGATCGCCGGCGCGATGCTGCGCCGCCAGCAGGCCGAGGCGGTGATCTCGGCGCGCACCAAGATCGTGGGCGGCGCGGTGTCCATGGTCGAGATGGCGCTGAAGAGCCTCTCGGAGAAGAACGTCGTGCACCTGGACGACGAGCGGCGCGCCGCCATGGTGTCGAATCTCATGGTGGTGCTGTGCGCCGAGCGCGACACGCAGCCCATCGTGAACGCGGGCACGCTGTACAACTGAGGCAACGTTGACCGAACGCAAGGCCTTCCTGCTGCGCATCGACCCGGACCTCTGGGACCTGGTCGAGCGCCTCGCGCAGTCGGAGCTTCGCTCGGTGAACGGGCAGATCGAGTACCTGTTGCGCGAGGCGCTCGCCCGCCGCGGTATCCTTCCCGCGTCGGACGGGCGCAAGCCGCGCAAGCCCTGAAAAGGAGACGCATATGCAACGACGCAATTTCCTCGTGATGGCGGCAGTCGCCGGCGCGGCTCTCCTGCCGGCGGCCGCCGAGGACGTCATCGACACGGGTCCCGCCACCGT
>Ga0335069_10003950_pt1 | contig 22169 bp, 22 predicted proteins | sample Lox_Sample_11_FD_206714 | JGI IMG/M metagenome (GOLD analysis project Ga0335069, IMG submission 206714) | Soil microbial communities from Loxahatchee National Wildlife Refuge, Florida, United States - Lox_Sample_1.1 | ecosystem: Environmental > Terrestrial > Soil > Wetlands | place: USA...
TGACTGTGTTGGCGCCGGATCCGGTGTAGTCGCCAAGAGCACTGACATTGAGTTCGTGAATCATCCAGGTTGTACCTTGCTGGTGGTTCGGAGGCGTCCATACGACTGCCCGCATGTCACTCCCGTCGACATTCGTGCTGAATCCTACAATCAGTGTTCCTCTTTGATTCACGCCATGTGCGTCACTAATGACATGGCCATCGATGGGAAGCGTTCCCAGATCAACCATGCCGGCTTCTTGCGTCCAGACAAAGGCGTGCATGTCGCCCGTAGCCGTATTCGTGCGGCCCACGATGACTCCCGTGTCGGAAACTCCCTCTGCTTCCGCATCCCCTTCACCACCCAGGGTGGTGAGGTCCATCCACTGCATCTTGTTCGGACCGATCAGGGAGATCATCATGGGGTGCTGCTGATCCGGACCAGACAGGTCACTATACCCGACAACCAAATCGTAGCTATTGATGGCACGAGCCAGCGAGTTGGTTCCACCCGCATATGTGCCTAGATCCGATACTTGCATGCTCTGCGGCTTCTCGACATCCGCCCCGATGCTAGCGGGCTGCGCTGATAACCACAGGGCGGTAGCAAACACGAACGATAAAACAAGTAGCAATAGACCAAAGCTCTTCATAAATTCCTCCGAGGATCACTGCGTGAATAGGGATGTTTGCCTCTGCGTCGAGCCCATCGCTCGAGCGGCAGGCGTCTTGTGGTGGTCTCTCGAATACCGCGAGACATCAAAGATGAGCGGCCGTCGCGGCGGAATCTTCCGCCCAGGAAAACGTAAAGTTGCGGAATATGGCGCGAAGCGTCCACGTCGCGCACCTGATTCTGGGGAAGGTCCTGCTGTGCGGATGGAATACCCGCGAGGAATCGGCAGGGTTGTTCGACTTTCGGCAGATTTCTAACGCAAGATCGGCGCCTTGTCTGTGACGCCTGCACTACACTCCTGTGACACACCAGCCGCAACCACCGGCTGGCCGCCCCGCTAGTTCGGCGAGGCAGATATCATAGATCTTGCAGATATGCGGACGGTTCAGTGCCGGGTGCCACTCAAGCCTTCCTTTGGCTTGAATGGGATTCCACACTCGCGCCCTTGAAACCCTGAAATCGCAGCACCCTCGGCATCTCGGCGGCGAAGTCACCTACCTTGCAATCGACCACCAGGCTCTAAGCCTTTCCCCCACGCTTACGCGCTACCGCGTGCTTCATCAGCTTCTCGAGAATTGCCGTATCTACATCCGCCATCCTCTTGATGTACAGACATCCCTTGCCCGTCGTGTGTTTTCCCAGTTCGTCAAGGAGGGCCTCCGTGCCGCTCGAACCCAACATGCCATACAGCACACTGGCCGCCTTGCGCGGCGAGAACCCGATCAGCGGCATGTCCCCTTCACGCCCGCTTTCATATTTGTAGTGATAGCTGCCGAACCCAACAATCGCGGGCCCCCACATTTTCGGTTTCTCTCCGGAAGCCCTTCGCATCAGTTGAACCAACACCTTCGCGTCTGCACGTCGCGTCGGATCGGTCAACCCATCGATGTATTCGCTGACGCTCGCCTTCGTCGCCTTGGTTTTGTTCTCCGCCATGCAGCCCTCCGTCGCAACCGAGGCTACCATACCAGCATCCGAGTCTCGTGAATTGTCGTCATGTGCCCAAGATTACCGGGGTTCTTTCGAAACTGGAGTTTCGGAACTTCCGCTGAGGAAGGGTCGGTGCCTTAAGACCACCATTACCCCGCGGTATTCTTTCGATTGACCGGCTCTCCGCCGCATCTGATAATGAAGAGGCTCGGCGGCTCCGCGAATTGGCTGCGTGACTTACAATTTTTTCCGGCAGGTTTTCCGTGAGCGAATGCAAAAGCAGAGTAGACGAGGCTTCGGCACGTTTCAGTCGTTCGGTGGCGAATATCGCCGAAACCATGGAGCGCGAAACCGCGGAACTGGTGACTTACCTCAACGACGAGGTTGTGCCCGCCGTGCGTACGCACTCTTCCCAGGCCCTGCGCAAGGCGGCGGGCAAGCTCGCCGAATTTGCCGACTTGCTCGAAACGGCCAACAAATCCTCTTGACCGCCGTTGGCTCCAAGCTCGCGTTGTTCCTCCTTCTCGCCCTATTGCTGTGCGGCTGCGGCCACAAAGCAGCGCAGGTTCAAGTCCCCCCGCCCCCTCCGCTGCCCTCGGGGCAGCCACAGCAGCCTGCAGAAACCGCGAAGGCGGACGAACCGGTCGAGAACATTGAGGTTCCCGCAGACGCCAAGCCCATTTTCGAGCAGACCGGCATGGCAAGCTGGTATGGCGCTCCCTATCACAACCGCCGCGGATCGAACGGCGAAATCTACAACATGCACGCGATGACAGCCGCGCACCTGACGTTGCCGTTGGGATCGATCGTGCGCGTCACGAATGTAAAGACCGGACATATGGCGGTCGTGCGAATTACGGATCGCGGCCCGTTTGTCGAGGGCCGCATTCTCGATCTTTCCTACGCCGCGGCCAAAGCGCTCGACGTGTATTTGCCGGGAACGGCCCAAGTTCATTTGGAAGTTCTGAAAGCGCCCGCCGCACTTGACTCGGGTGGAAAGTGGGCGGTGCAGATCGGGCCGTTCCATGGCGAAGACGAAGCTGCCGATCTTGCCGGCCATTTACAGCGGAGATATCAGATGGCAAAAGTGTCGAAGTTCCCGAGCCCGACCGGCGACTGGTGGGTGCGAGTCCGCGTCCTGGACGACCAGCGGCAGCGCGCACAGGCCGTCATTCAGGAAACCCAGCCGGTGGAGGCGCCCATATTCCTGGTCCGCCTCGACTGACAATTTTGAAAGACCTTTCTCGGCATATGACAACTTACTAATTGGCAGCCGGGGGAGCAGGTGGTATTGTTCTAGGTCAACGAAGTACGCGAATAATCAAACCTAAGTTATTGCCGGAGGATCGTGCGTTCCGGCACTAGGAAGTGGAGTCATGGCCGACTGCTTGTTTTGCCGCATCATTCGCGGCGAGGTTCCCTCGAAGAAAGTGTACGAAGACGAGTACAGCTTCGCGTTTGAAGATGTCCATCCGCAGGGTCCGACGCACGTGCTGATCGTTCCCAAGAAGCACATCGCCGGATTAAAGGAAGCAAAAGCTGAAGATGCAGAGTTGGTCGGACGCTGTCATCTTATCGCCGCGCGCATCGCCCACGAGCGCTCCATCGAAGATGGCTACCGCACGGTGCTGAATGTTGGTCCGCGAGCGGGACAGTCCGTTTTCCACCTCCACGTCCATCTGATCGGCGGACGAACTCTGAGCTGGCCACCGGGTTAGCAGCAAGCGCGAAAACTGAGTCGCGGCGCGGTCATGCGGTATCCGCCGCGCTCGCCTTCCTTCTGGACTACAATCTGCCCATGGCAAATTTGACGCTGGTGTATGGCTTGCGCCTGCTTCCGGCCGACGAAGTCGCGGAAGTGGGTGACGCGACCGTAAAGCTGCGGAATGGCAAAGAAGCGCACGTCACCATGCATATTCTCGAGGGCGGCAAAGAAGAGATCGAGAAGCAGCTCAAGACGAGTCTGTCGGCTTTTTTCGATTTTTATCCAGAGATCTAGCGGGACCGAATCGCAGGGGCAATCGAAATCATCCACCGAAGAGCATGAGACTGGTTTCCCTCGAACTCGAAAGCAGTTTGCGCCAGAAAGGACTCTGGCCAGAGAGCCGGATTGCATGGGCTGCACTCTACCTGCTGGCGCTCGACTTCCTGCTCTTCGCGGCACAATTGCTGACCACACGCCTGAGCCCCCGCGCTTCGGGCGATCTGGCAGGATGGGTCACGTTCCTCAGCATTCTTGTCATCGTGCTGCTCGCGGTTCTGGCCTTGCGCTGGCTCCGCGCGAACTTGCTCTGGCGGCTGCGCAACCGGCTCATCGTCACCTATGTCTTTATCGGCGTAATCCCGGTGTTTCTGCTAGTAGTGATTTCGCTGATTTCTCTCTATCTGTTTGCGGGACAGTTTGCCAGCTTCGTCATCACGTCCGACATCGCTACGCGCCTTCAAAGCTTGGAGGCTTCCAATCGTGCCATCGCGCATGCGCTCGCGACACGTCTGGCCAGCGGAGAAAAACTCGACGCTACGCTTCTGAATCCGGCACGCCCGCGCCGCCCGGAGTGGGTGCGTCGGGAAGTTTGCGCTGCTTACGTGTCTCAGGCCGAGGTGGATTGTTCCGGACCGGCCGGAGTTGAGCGTATCGAGTTCCCTTCATTTCTGACTGGGGATTTTCGCGAAATTGTGCGCGATAAGGGAAAGCTCTATCTGCGCGCGGCGAGCGTTGTGAACGGCCCGCAGGGCCCGCTGCGCGTAGTTAGCAGTGAGTCGCTCGACAAGGCGTTGGTAGAGGAAATTGCCAGCGACTTGGGCGAAGTGACATTCTCGCTCAATCCCGGAGCTTCAACATCCGTTTTGGCGTTCGGGCAGTCGGCAAAAAACGCGCCATCGCCAGTGCGAGGGGAAGCCGAGTTCTCGGCTGGCGTGGTTCCCGCCGCAACCGGTTCCACAGACAGGCAGATCGATTTTCCGGTCCCTCTTCCCGTCGTGGAGTGGTCGACTGGGGAGAAGCAACGCGCCGGGGCGTTGGCGCGGGTCGAGACACGGCCGTCGGCGCTCTACAACCGCCTGTTTGCGGCGCTCGGCGACTACGCCAAGGGGATTGAGTACATCCTGCTCTCGATCGCGATCTTCTTCGCGGTGATTGAGGTGCTGGCCTTGTGGATCGGCACAAAGTTGACGCGGAGCATCACTTCAGCGGTCGCGGATCTCTATGAAGCGACGACCCACGTGAACCGCGGCGATTTCAGCCATCGCATAGCGGTGAAGTCGCACGACCAGTTGGCAACGCTGGCGAATTCTTTCAACTCGATGACCACTTCCATTGAGCGCCTGGTGCTGGAGCAAAAAGAGAAACAGCGCCTGGAAAACGAGCTGACGATCGCCCAGGAAGTGCAAGCGCAACTGTTCCCGAGGCAAATCTCGCAGATCGAATCGCTCGAAGTGCACGGCTTCTGCCGCCCGGCGCGAACCGTCAGCGGCGACTACTACGATTTCTTGCGGCTGGCGCCCGACAAGATGATTCTTGCTGTGGGGGACATAAGCGGGAAAGGAATTTCGGCCGCGCTGCTCATGGCAACAATTCACTCGGCGGTGCGCGCGTACAGCATTGAGGGGATTCCGCTGTTGCGTGAAACGAGTATGGCGGGCGGGCGTGTGGTGGGCGCGACGGCGCTGGCGAATGCCGAGGTTGGGCCCGAGGTTTCGCCGGCGACCCTGCTCGGATTGCTGAATCAGCAGCTCTATCACAGCACGCCCGACGCGAAGTATGCGACGTTGTTTCTCGGTCACTACGACGGCGGGAGCCGATGCCTCACCTACAGCAATGGCGGACACCTGCCGCCCATTCTCGTCTCGAGGGACGGTACGGCCGATCGATTGGCATGCGGAGGAACGGTCGTGGGGCTTCTGAACGATATGACCTTTCCCGAGGCGACAGTGCACCTGCGGCCCGGCGACCTGCTTGTAGCTTTCAGCGACGGTGTGACCGAGCCAGAAAACGACTACGGAGAATTTGGCGAACACCGTCTCATCCAGATCGTGCAGGAGAACCGGCACCTTTCTCTGGAACGCATCACGGCCGCAGTCACCGCCGCGGTGGATGACTGGATTGGCGAAAAAGAACAGCCTGACGACGTAACGCTCGTCCTGGCGCGAGCCCGATAGCGGCGGTACTGGTGATGGGCTCCCGTCTCTGTCAGTGACGGGCCTGAAGCACGCGCTCCTCGGGCTTTTCCGCGGATCGCGCTCCTTCCAGGGCGCGAGCATCTTTGCCGTGAAAAAAGAGCAGGTGGACGAGGAACATCAGGACCAGGACGCCGCCGAAGGTGCACACGATGGTCGCGCCGGTGGGAGTGTCGAGCGTGACAGAGAAATAGACACCTAGAGCAGAAACCAGCGTCCCCATGGTCCAGCCGATGGCGAGGCGCCTTCCAACTTTGTCGGTGAACAGCATCGCGCCAACCGACGGTACGATCAGGTAGCAGAAGACCAAGAGCACACCTGCGATGGCGACCGAGGATGTGACCACAAATCCGAAGGACGCGTAGAAGAGAAAATCCCAGAAGCGGATGCTCATGCCACTCGCTTCGGCTTGTTGCGGGTTGGTCGAGATGAGCAGGAATTTCTTGCGGAAGATGTAGTGAAAGATACCAATCGCTCCATAGAGCAGCGCGGTCTTGAGCACTTCTGGTTTCGAGACGGCAAGGATATTCCCGACCAGCATGTCTTTCAGATGCTCGGTCTCGCCGGTGGCCTTGCTCATGGCAAGGATCGCGGTAGCCGAAGCTACTGCATAGGCAATGCCGATGAACGCTTCCTGCGGAATGTGTCCACGCCGCGTGCGGGCCATCGAGAAGACTGCCGCGCCAAGGAATGTGAAGCCAAGGCTGAGGAAATAAGCGCCGCGGCCATGGGGATCCATGCCGACCAGAATGGCAATCGTTGCGCCAAGGGCGGCGATCTGGGCCAACGCTAGATCGACGAAGATGACTCCGCGCTCCACCACGTGCACGCCGAGGTAGGCGTGGATGCCAGTGAGGATCAGGCTGGCCACGAACGGCCACAGTAGAAATGGCAATATTTCCATGATGCTCCTAAGTCTTTGCTACTTGCGACACCTTTGACGAAGCCGGCGAGCCGGGCGCAAAAAAGAGCTTTAACCACTAAGTGCACGGTGGTTCACGAAGGAACGTTTGTGCTGGCCCCCGGTACATTGACCGCTTAAAGGATTCCAAAGTTCTCCACGTACGTCCCGCGTTGAGGCTTGGCTTGCGACGTGCGGAGAGAACTCCCTGGAGTGGCGGGGGCGATGCGATTGGAGTAGGGGTTCTTCGACTCCGTTCGGCATAGGCCTCGCTACGCTCAGGATGACAGTGGAGATTCTCATGCGGTCACGGTACTAGTCGGCGGTCTTATGGATTCGCCTGGAACGCTTTCGTTAGCAGTGCTACATCGTAATCGAACAGCTGAAAATAAGTGGTCACTTCCTTCACGCCGCCCACCGACGGCAGATATTCGACTACCGTGCCGCCGCTTTCCCGCGCGATCGAATCCGGGGTCTTCCGGTCGAAGTACGGCTCGACCATGACCAGCTTCACATGGTCGCGCTTCATCATATTAATGACATCGAGGGTGTGGCTCGGGGTCGGCGGTATGCCGGGCCGCGGCTCGACGAAGCCCACCACATTCAGACCAAAGTGAGTGGCGAAGTTTGGCGCGGAATTGTGGTAGGTCACGACTTTACGTCCTCGATATGGTTTCATGTCCGCCAGCCATTTTTTGTCAGCCTCCGCCAGGCGACGCTCGAAATCCTGGTCACGCTGCTGGAAATAGCTGGCGTCTTCCGCATCCATCTCGGCGAGCTTGCCGGCGATTCCCTTGGCCACGCGCCGCCCGTTATCTGGGTCAAGCCAGTAGTGCGGATTTCCGAGTGGATGCACGTCGCCCATCGCGCGCGTGATCGAGCCCTGCGGGATCTCTAAAATCTGCGCAAACTGCGAAGCGTCGAGATAGCCATTCGCTCCAACCTGGATGCGCGAGTTTCCGCTTTGCGTGATCAACGGCGGCAGCCAGCCGATTTCCAGTTGCAGCCCGACCACGATCAGCAGGTCCGCCTGCCGCAACTTGAGCAGAAAACTCGGCTTGGCTTCGACGAAGTGCGGGTCTTGATACCCCTTGGCAATCGACTCGACATTGATCTTGTCGCCGCCCACTTCTTGTGCCAGCGCGGCGAGATCAGTGGTTGCGGTGATGACATTCAGCTTCTTGGCCACCGCATTCGTCGAAGAAAAGAGTACAGCCATCGCAAGAGCTACGGCGAACGTCAGTTTAGAAAATGTTAAATTCATTCCGAACTCCACCGGGGCTAAAGCCCCGAGTCTATGTACGAGCTAACGCGGCCCTGAAGGGCCGCTCTTCCACCCTCTGGGACCTGCCGGCAAGATGCCGGCGCTACAAAAACTAGAACGGATGTGCTCCGTGCGCACCCAGCGAGAACAGCACCTGCATCAACACTTCGTTGGTCTTGTGGTCTCCGGCGTAATCCGTGAAACGATATTGTCCACGAATCTGGCTGAATTCGCTTGGCCAGTAGGTGAGAATCACCGACCCGCCTTTATCGGTTAAATTTGCCTGCCGCGAGCGGTCCGACCAGTCGTAGCGTCCCCCCAGGAACCATCGCCGCCGGAATTGATATTCGCCCGAGGCATACATGCCAAATGCTTTTTGCTCGAATGGCTGTTGCTGGCGCTGGCTCCAGACAAATTCCGTTCGTCCCACAAACGAGTGATAAATGGCGCGCCGCAGTGGCTTCCACCGCACCGTAGCATCCAGGCCGTAAAGGCTGGTAATAAAGTTCGATCCTAATTCGTTGTGGCCGCGCGCGTAGGAGAGGCCGAGATCGAGATTGGTCGACTCGTTCAGGTCGCGATAAAAGCGCAAGTGATCGACCGTGCTGACATCATTCTTCTGATGCGATTGGAACACCAGTTCATCGCCTTCCCCCGAATCGCCCCGGAACAGCTGCCCGGTCGCGGAAACGAAGATTCCCATTGGAAAGGGAATGATCTTCTCCACCGAGACGCCTGAGTCATCGATGCCGTCTTCTCCGCCGACCAGATTCTGCGTCATCAGCGGACGGTCGACAAACGGCAAAACGTGATTGTGCATGGTGTTCACTTTGCCGAAGGCGGACCGCATCTTGCCCACGCGCGTCACGAATCCACCAGGCAGCGCGGTGAACGTGATGTAGCCTTCCTCAACGCCGACGCCGGTCTCGCCGAAAGTGAGAAAGAGGTCGCCGCGGGCGTAGGGATCGATGATCGCCTGCACGCCGATCTCGGATTCGTGCATTTCGAGCGAGGGCGAGGGACGGATCGAGTTGCCTCCAGCCACTCCGATAAAGTCGCCGATCATGCTGATGTCTGGATTCAATGCCTTGGCCGCCGAGCCGCCAGCGCCGCCCAGATTCACCGGCGTAGACACCGCGGCAACGCTTTCCACCGGTGCGGGCGCCGGATTCGCCCCTTCCGCGGAAGCACCAGCCGGCGCGGCCGCCGGTGCCTGGGCCAGCTGCGCTTTCAGCACTCGCACCTGCCCTTCAAGCGCAATCATGCGGTCTTCCATGTCGCGGATTTTCTGTTCGAGCGCGGAAGTGTCCGAAGCACCAGAGGCAGGGGCGGCCTGCTGTGCGCAGGCAAACCCCGCGGTGAACAACACGGAGAACAAAGTGGCTGCACAAACCCAAATGAACGGCTTCATTCAAAGCTCCTGGGCGCAAGAAGATGAAGACACGAAAGCGCAGGCCGACCGGGCCTGAGTTCGCTTGGACTTTCCCTGATAGGTCCCGATTATTTCTGGTGTTGCCGCGCAAAGCAAATCGCGCGCCGACTATGAAAGCAGAACGAGCGTGAACTAAACGGAGGATCACCAGGAAGGCGCCGCGCCGCACACGCTCGGCGCTCTCCCCGGTGTGGAAGCGGATTCCTAGAAGCTAAATCCGATCTGCGCTGTGACTGTACGCGGCGTCACGTAGTGCGTGCCGCTGAAAGTGGATAGAAAGTTGTAGAGCGCCGTTTTGTTGGTAATGTTGATCGCCGTCACCTGCGCGCTCCAGCGGTATTTGTCGTTGTGAAAGAGATTGTCGTCGCCAACTGAAACGTCGAACAGGCTCCGCGGCTTAGTGCGCGGCGGATTGTGATCGTCATTCTCGGTGCCGGGAGCCGGAATACTCACCAACGTCGAGCCATATTGCGATGGCGCGCAGGTGGTCAGTGGCGAGGTCAGCGTGGGCCGCTGGCTGCCGCAGAACAAACCGGCCTGCAACTGCTGATCGCCGCTGAGCCCGGTCAAGTCCACTGGCGTGGTACTGTCCGTAGCGAACGGCACAGCGCCTGCTACCAGGCCGCTGTCATACCGCCAATTGAAGCCCACCCAGGGTCCACGCTGCCACGGCTGATATTGAAGGTGCGTGGTCTGATTGAACTTCTCGTCATGGTCGATGCGGAAGACTCCCGATGGTGCCGAGGGAACCGCCCCCGCGCCGCTGAGTTGCGGCGTGAAGAAGCGGGCCGCCACACTGGAGAAGACCATGAGTGCCGAGAAACCATGGAAGTTCGGCACGCTCACCCGGCCAGCGAATCCGGGAATCTTGGATCGGTCCCACGCCACCGGGAAGAAGATGGGCGTATTGCCCAGGATGCTGAAGTCGTATCCGTTGTGCGTGTACTTCCAAACGTACTCGCCGGAGAAGACGAGGTATCGTCCAAAGGCCTGCTGCAAACCCGCATGGAACTCGTTGCGCCAGCCGGGACTGACCGGATTCGTGCCCGCGGCGGCGCATCCGAGTAAGGGATTCAACGCAGCGTCGCTACATCCGACGCTCGAGACAATCAGATTCTCATTGAAAGGCGACTCCATCACGCGCGCGTAGGAGATGCGCAGCACGGTGTTGCTTGGCTTGATGTTGTAGGAAATTCCGATCCGCGGCTGAGCTTCCTTGTGAGTCGCAAGACCGTTGTAGAAATCGCCGCGCAGACCGACATTGAATGACCAGTTGCCTTTCGTGATTGCATCCTGGGCGTAAAGCGCGAGTTGTTTGACGTCCGTGTGCCCGCGGAAGGCAAACAGAGTGCTCGTAGTTCCCGCGCAACCGTCATTCGCCGACGGCGTCGCCCGTGTCAGATCGTAGCAGCCGAGGAGTGGCAAAAACGACGTGTTGGCAACAAACCCCGCGCCAGCGCACTGCGACGGATCATTAAACCCCGCCACCGGATTGCCCGACGAGTCGACGCATGGAGCATTCAACGCGAAGTCCACGATGCCCAGATCGTCGTTTTCCTGGAGCAACGTTTGCTGGTAGGTTGCGCCAATTTTTACGTTGTGAATCCCTTTCACATACGACAGGTCGGAACGCAGGCCCGCGTTCAGCAGCGTCCGATTCTGCCGCACCGCCTCCTGCTGGATGGGGCTAAGGTCGGCAAGCAGATCGTTGCTCGGGTAGTAATTGTAGTCATCACGGCGCACGAACCCGCCCAAGGTAAACACGGTGTTGTTGTTGATCAAGCGAGTCCAGGACGGCGCAATATTGAAGGTCTTGATTTGCGACCGCTGGTCGGTTGGAGGAAGCTGGCTTCCGAACTGGTCAACGTGAAGAACGTTATCGAAGCTGTTCGGGTTCTGAAACCAGGAACGGGTGTAGCCGAGATTCACGTGAATCGAATCGGCCTTCGACAGCTGGTAGTCCACTCGATCAAACACGTTCTCCTGATTGCCCTTGTCATGGAAGACTGAGAACTCCGGCGGATCGAGAAAGCGTCCACTGTTCAGGCCGCTCACCGAGATGAAATTCCCCCAGTTCGCGCCTCCATAGCCAAGATTGGCGCCGACCGTGGATGTGCCGAAGCTCCCATACGAAGCCGTTACGCTCCCTTTCGGCGTCGTCATCCCCTGTCCGGAGCGCGTGGTCACGTTGATCACGACGCTGGTCTTCTCGCCATACTCCGCCGGTGGCGCTCCCGCGATCACCTCCATGGACGCGATCGAATCGAGAGGAATCTGATTGGAGAACACCTTGCTTTGCTGGTCTGTGATCGGCTGCCCGTCCACCGAGAAGGAATTCTCGGCGTGGTCGCCCATGCCGTGGAACAGCCCATTCGAATCGGCTGCGATCCCCGGCGAAGACAGCGTCACCAGCGAACTTACCGACGACGACGCGCTTTCCAGCGGCAGTTTGTCAAACAATTCGCGATCCACATCGGTGTGGAACGTCGAGGTATTCTCCAACAGGTCTTCGGCGGCCGCTTCTACGGTTATCGTTTCCGATGAGCCTGTGACGTTCAGATTTATAGTCAGGATGATGGGAACGAGCGAGCGAACATCAACGTCCTGCGCAGCGGGGGCAAAGCCTTTGCCCGTGACTGCCAGGTGATAAGGATTGAACGGAACGTTGGGAAAGGAGAACTTTCCCAGGCTGTCGGTCGTGGCCTTGCGTTCAAAGCCGCTGACCGGATTGTGCATTTCGACGGTCGCGCCGGCCACCACAGCACCGGACGGATCCAGCACCGTGCCTGAAACCATCGAGTTGCCGCTCGACTGCCCCACAGCCAACCCCGCCAGCAACATGGCGCAGGTAACGACCACGGTCACGTTCCGTAGGCCAAATCTCGAATTCCTGCCAATAGTCTGCATGATTCCTCCAAAGCAAAGATGGGGGCGAGTCCGCATCCGGACCGCCGTCATTTCGGAATACTTCTGAATTGGGAAGGAATCAGACCGCAGGTGGAGGACGAATGAATTGCGAGGTCGCGGGCCGGAAGAGTCCGGACGGTTTTTCAGGCGAAGTCGTCGGCGTGGCCGACAGCAGTACGGGCGCGATTGAAGCGGTCTCCACGCTGAGCCCGGCGTGTGCGGTCACGCAGATCGAGCACGTGTGCCGAACGCTAGTCGAGTCTTCCGGATGGGCGTGGATGGCCTGCGCGATGCCGACAACGCCCACCAGCCCGATCAAAATCAGGCACAGCACGTTGACAACAATCCGCCGCCTTATTGATTTTCCACTCATGAATCGAAGAACCAGAGCTGCCCCTTTTACGGATAAGACGATTCTATCCACAAATGGTCGCTTATGAATACATCGCGACCTCGAATTTTATGGGACCGCGGTGACTGCCGAGGGCTCGGTGGGGGGCTCGTGTACACCCGACCGGTCGGTCTAAGCGTGCGGGCGAATAGACAAAACCCCTTTTTTATAAACAACTTATCATGGTGATACCCATCACAATCCGATGTGCCAAGTGTCACGCACGGCATCGCCCCCAAGGGTCGAAACTGACATTGAGGAATGCAAGGAGGCGGTCATGATGCTAGCCTACCGACTCGTCCGTCTGATTGAGAACCACTCCGATACCCTGGCCGCCGGGCTTCTGGCCAAGGTGCAGGAGTCGGAGATGACGCGCTCCTACCGCAACGTGCCTCCCCAGGATTTGAAGAAAGCGGTATACGAGATTTACCGCCATCTCGGAGAATGGCTGCTCGACAAGAGCGCGGCCTTCGATATCGAGCAGCGTTACGAAGAGATCGGTACGCGCCGGGTTCACCAGGGTGTGCCCATCAGCGAACTGATCTGGGTCATTATTCTTACCAAGGAAAATTTGTGGGAGTTCCTGAAGCGCGAGTCTCTGCCGGAGCGCCCCATCGAAGCGTTTGGCGAACTGGAAATGCTGCAACTGCTCGATCAGTTTTTCGATCGGGCGATTTACTATGCGTCGGTCGGCTATGAGCGGGCTTTGACCGGACACGAAATGCTGCCGCCCGTGCGGTAGCCAGCCCACGGAGGGACGGACCTCTCTTCCGTCGTTCCGCGAAACAAGAAGAAAGGAAAACGATGTCCTGGCAAGTCGAATACAGAAAAAAGATCCGCACGCCGCAGGAAGCTCTTCTTTATGTGCAGTCGGGCATGCGCGTGTACATTCAGCCCGGTTGCGCCGAACCGGAAACCCTCGTCGAAGCTCTGATGGAGCGCGCTCCGCACGTCGAGGACGTGGAAATCGTGCACATGCTCACCATGGGCACTGCGCCGTACGTCGCGCCCGAAATGGCGGGGCACTTCCGTCACAACGCGATGTTCATCGGCGGCAACGTGCGCGACGCCATCAACGACGGCCGCGCCGACTACACGCCGATTTACCTCAGCGAAATCGAGGAACTGTTCGACAGTGGCGCGATGCCCATCGATGTCGCGCTGATTCAGGTTTCGCCGCCCGACACACACGGTTTCTGCAGCTACGGAGTGGGCGTAGACACGACACTGACCGCGGCCAACACCGCGCGCTTCGTCGTGGCGCAGGTCAATGACCAGATGCCGCGCACCTTCGGCGACAGCTTCGTGCATATCAACGATATCGATGTGCTGGTCGAGACGTCGCGTCCGCTGCCGGAAATGAAGAAGCCGGTCATCACGGAGACGCATCAGGCCATTGCCCGCAACGTGGCCAGTCTCATCGAGGACGGATCCGTGCTTCAGACCGGAATCGGAGGCATTCCGGACGCCGTGCTTCCGATGCTGATGGACCGCAAAGATCTCGGTATCCACAGCGAACTGGTTTCTGACGGTGTTGTGCCCTTGATTGAAGCGGGTGTCATCACCGGCGAGCGCAAGAACTTCAAACCGCGCAAGGTCATTGTCGGGTTCATTCTGGGCAGCAAGACAATTTTCGACTTCGTCGACAACAATCCGATCTTCGAATTCCACCCGACGGCGTACGTCAACGATCCGGGCTTGATCGCGCGCAACGACCGCATGGTCGCGATCAACTCCGCTCTGCAGGTGGATTTGACGGGCCAGGTATGCTCCGACTCGATCGGCAACCAGTTCTACAGCGGAATCGGCGGCCAGGTGGATTTCCTGCGCGGTGCGTCGCGTTCGAAAGGCGGCAAACCCATCATCGCGATTTCCTCCACCGCAAAGGATGACAAGATTTCGCGCATTACCCCAATGCTAAGCCCCGGCGCTGGCGTAGTCACATCGCGCGGCCTGGTGCGCTATGTCGTGACCGAGTTCGGCATTGCCTATCTGCACGGCAAGTCGATCCGCGAGCGCGCCAAGGCGCTGATCGAGATCGCGCATCCCAAGTTCCGCGAAGAGCTCTACGCGTATTGCGAAAAAACCAAGTGGCTGCAGCGCCCTGAAGCTGTGGCCGCGGCGAGGTGATTATGGCTGGACCAGCACGTGGCAACATCCTGATCGACACCGAGGAGTGCAAAGGCTGCGGACTCTGCGTCGAGTCCTGTCCGCCCGATTGCCTCGAACTGCTGCCGGAACTCAACGCCTACGGCGTGCACCCGGCCCACTACACCGGCGATGGCTGCACCGGGTGCGGCATTTGCTTCTACTGCTGCCCGGAACCTGGCGCCATCACCGTGTATCGGCTGGCTCCGCCGGCAAAACCCATCGCTCAGGGGCAAGCGCAAGGAGAATCCCATGCGGCAGCTCTGTAAAGGCAACGTCGCCATCGTCAAGGGCGCCATCCTTGCCGGATGCCGCGCTTATTACGGATATCCCATTACTCCGGCCAGCGAGATTGCCGAAGCCGCGGCGCTCTACATGCCGCAGGTCGACGGCACCTTCTTGCAGGCGGAGAGCGAAGTCGCCGCCATCAACATGGTGTACGGCGCTGCTGCGACCGGGGCCCGCGTCATGACCGCATCCTCAGGCCCCGGTCTCAGCCTCATGCAAGAAGGTATTTCTTATTGTGCAGGCTCGGAGCTTCCGTGCGTCATCGTCGACATCGTTCGCGGCGGACCGGGTCTCGGCAATATTGCGCCCGAACAGAGCGACTACTTTTGCACCGTGAAGGGCGGCGGTCACGGAAACTATCGCAACTTCGTGCTCGCGCCGGCCTCGGTGCAGGAAATGGCCGATCTCACGATTCTTGCCTTTGACCTGGCCGACACGTATCGCAATCCAGCCATCATCCTCGCCGACGGGTTCATTGGCCAGATGATGGAGCCGCTGGACCTCACGTATCGCGAAGTCAAACTTCCCGAGAAACCGTGGGCAGTACAGGGCACGGCGGAGACTCGCAAGAATCTCATCAGCTCGATTTTCCTGGAGCCTGACGATCTCGAGGCGCATGTCCGCAAGCTCGAAGCGAAATACATCCGGGCGGAGCGGTTGGAAGCGCGGCACGAAACGTTCGAAACCGACGACGCCGAAGTGCTGCTGGTCGGCTACGGAATTACGTCGCGCGTGCTGCGATCCACGGTCGAAATGGCACGGCGGGAAGGGCTCAAGGCGGGCTTGTTCCGGCCGATTACTCTGTGGCCGTTCCCGAAGCAGGCTTTGCGCGATGTTGCGCGCAAGGTCAGCAAAGTACTGGTCGTTGAGTTGAGCAATGGCCAGATGCTCGAAGACGTAAAACTGACACTCGAAGGCAAAGTGCCGGTCCAGTTCTATGGCAGAGCCGGCGGCAACGTGCCTTCGGTGGAAGAGATTTATTCGCAGCTTATGCAGCACGTGATGGCGATGGTGTAAGTGAAGTGTGGAGCCGGGGCTTCGCCCCGGCCAGAGTTAATACGGAGCAAACATGTCAACCGACACGAAACTCGAAGCAAAGGCATCGGAAATCCAGGCCGCAGGCTACGAAGTCTCCCATTCGAAGTCGCCGGTCTTTTACACCGCCTTTGAACGCAAGGCCGATCTGCAGAATCAGACGCACTACTGCCCGGGCTGCGGCCACGGCGTCGCGCACAAGCTGATCGCCGAGGCCCTCGAGGAACTCGGCCTGCAGGATAGGACCATCTTTGTCAGCCCCGTCGGCTGCTCCGTGTTTGCGTATTACTACTTCGACGTGGGCAACGTGCAGGTCGCGCACGGCCGTGCGCCGGCGAGCGCCACCGGCATCAAGCGCTCTTGCCCCGACAAAATTGTTATCTCGTATCAAGGCGACGGCGATCTCGCAGCCATCGGCACCGCCGAAATTATTCATGCCGCCAACCGCGGCGAGCGAATCACTGTGTTTTTCGTCAACAACGCGATCTATGGCATGACGGGTGGCCAGATGGCGCCCACCACGCTCGTCGGCCAGCGCTCGACCACTTCGCCGTGGGGACGCCGCCCGGTCAACGAAGGCTTCCCGCTGCACGTGGCGGAGTTGATGGCGTCGCTCGAGGCGCCGGTGTATGTGGAGCGCGTCGCGCTCTCCGATAACAAGAACATCATGAAAGCGCGCAAGGCCGTGCGGAAGGCGCTCGAGATTCAGCGCGACGGCGTCGGTTTCTCCTTCGTCGAAATTCTCTCGCCCTGCCCAACCATCTGGGCGAAAGATCCGGTCGAAGCCCGCAAGTGGGTGGCCGAGACGATGATCCCGAATTTCCCATTGGGTGTCTTCAAAGATAGAGTGCATGAGCCGGTGAAGAACGCCGAAGTGCCGCACCACACTGTTCCTGAAGTTCTCGAAATTTCCGAAAAGCGGCAGCGCAACGTCTTTGGCGAAGGGATCAGCACGCGCCCGGCTGGCGAAGAACTCGGCGGCCAGCCATCCGTAATTCAGCCGCCACCCAACCCGCAACACCACTTCGAGCAGTTCCAGATCAAGGTGGCCGGCTTCGGCGGACAGGGCGTGCTGCTTCTCGGCCAGCTTCTCACCGAGATGGGCATGCAGGAAGGCCTCGATGTAAGCTGGCTGCCCTCCTACGGCCCCGAGATGCGCTCGGGCAGCGCGCATTGCCACGTCTGCCTCTCCAAGCAGCGGATCGGCTCGCCGCTCATTTCCCATCCGGACGTGCTCGTCGCCATGAACGAAATCTCGCTGCGCAAGTTTGCCCCGCAGGTGGCGGCGGGCGGGCTGATTCTCTACAACGCCGAGCGCCTGCCGGAAGACTTCCAACTGCCGCAAGCACGTGTCATCTGCATCCCGGCGTCGTCGATGGCGGATAAGCTTGGCTCGACGAAGGCGACCAACATTGTGTTGATGGGCGCGCTGCTCGAAGAGACCGAGTGCCTGCTCGTCCCCACGGCCGAAAAAGTACTACAGTCGAAGATCAAGAAGGTGGAGATGATGGAAGTCAACCGCAAGGCTTTGGCCGCCGGGCGGGAGTTCATCGACCACTACGTACGTGTGGGCGCGGTCAGCCAGCCCGACGGTTTCGCGTATTAGCCGTTCCATCCTCCGGACTCGTTAGGGCGGACGCTCTAGTACCAAACAAGGCACTTTGACCCGCCTCACGATTCTCCGACAATCAGGGGAAAGTTCCGCCCAAGCGCTGCGGCGCTCGCCACCTGCGTTAGTTTGGTCTTTCTCAAGTAAGCCTCTGCAATCAGCAAGATGCGGATTGGTTTATGGACTGAAAGACCCAGGAGAAGTCCTATGTCCGGGCAAGTCGTTTTGTACTTCGAAGATCAGGCGGACGCCTTGCGTTTCGCGCTAGCGGCCGGTTCCGTAATGTCTGGAGACTCCGCGCCAGCTATGAACGATCTCGTGCAAAAAACCTCTCGCGTAAGCCGCATCCGGCTCAACGCCACCAACACAGGAAAACCAAAGCAAGCCGCGCCACCGGAGCGCGTGGCGTAGAGCCGCCCCAACCACCGCAAGAATTACGTCGACTTTTTGCGCGACGCCGCGGGTCGAGGTGACCTTTTGCCATTGCTCTTACTTTTTTTCTTACCTGTGTTTGCGGCATTAGGGGAGTTCGCCTCAACCATCTCATACGACTTCCGGATCAGCGTTTCCAGTTCGGCGCCGGGCAGGATGTTGGAGTCCGCCAGAGTCACCCAGTGGTAGCGTCCAACGTACGCGGCTCGCGCGATGCCTTCGATTTCGAGCAATTCGTGAAATCTTTCAGGCGTGCACTTGAACGTGACGCGCGGGCAACGGCCGTCGGAGAGGACGGCGGTGGCGAAAATCTTGCCGCGCACTTTGAAGCAGAGGTCATCGGCCCAGGGCATGTCTTCGGTGACGTCGGGGAAGGATCTGCAGAGGGCGCGGAGCCAGTCGATGTCGGGCATAATCTTCGATACAGCCAGCCGACTGATCATACCGCCCCTGCGCGTTCGAAGCTTGCATGCTATGGTTTGTAGTCCGCCCCGATCCCAGTATCGATCGCATCGCTCAGATACTCTCTCCACGAGATCGTTTCCACGTGCCCTTCCAATCGTCCGCGTCAGCCGGCTCGCTCGGTTCCCGCCTCGAGCTTTTCTGCGGTGCGAATCGCCCAGGCCATGCGAGGAGTGTTGTGGGCGATGCCGATGCGGCCCTGGGCGTCGAGAAGGATGATTCCGCCGTGGCCGTTGAGGCGCTGCTTGAGGTAGTTCATCGCTTCTTGCGCGACCCATTGCGGCAGGTTGCCGGCCGCAACGCGGTCGGCAGCCCACTTTGCCAGAACCAGCTTCATGATGGGCTCGCCCCAGCCGGTGGTGGAGGCCGCGGCGCTTTGGTTGTCGGCATAGCAACCGCAGCCGATGAGCGAGGAGTCGCCGAGGCGGCCGGGATCTTTGTTAAGGATGCCGCCGGTAGAGGTGGAGGCAGCGATGTTGCCCTCGCGATCGAGCGCGACGGCGCCGACGGTGTCGTGAGAGATTTCGGGCGCGAATAGATCGTTGCCGTGGTTGGTGCCCTGAGCCTGGTACTGCTTGAGGCGTTCGACTTCGCGGGGGATGACAAGATCTTCGTTGCGGCAGAGTTCGATGCCGTGCTCGGCGGCGAAGCGTTCGGCGCCTTCGGCGACGAAGTAGACATGCGTGCTATCGCTAAGAATTTTGCGGGCGGCGCGGACGGGATTGCGCAGGCGCTCGACGCATCCGACGCCGCCTCCGCGGAGAGTGGCGCCATCCATGATGAAGGCGTCAAGCTGAACTTTGCCGTCACGGTTGAGGAAGCTGCCGCGTCCGGCGTCAAACGTCTCGTCGTTTTCGAGAGAGACTACGGCTTCTTCGACAGCGTCGAGTGCGGAGCCGCCGCGCTCGAGTGCGCGCCATCCGGCGACGGCAGCGTTGCGCACGCCGTTGAGGTGAGCTTCGACTGCGTCATCGGGAATGGCCCAGGCGCCGCCATGGACGACGAGGATTGGCGTGGTTGGCAAGCGGTCTCCCACGAGTGTAATGCGACGGATAGGATAGCAGGTCTGTCGCAGGTAATTCATTGCCTCAGGTCTTCGGGAGAAATTCTCTGACGTGGATGGTGAGTTCGAGTGAATAGGGGTCCTTCGACTCCGTTCGGCTCGCTGCGCTCACCTCACTCCGCTCAGGATGACAGAGGATCAACTTTATCTGGTCTAGAAACTACGCGGCGCGGCCGGCCATGGGGGCGTCGAGTTCGCGCGTGCGCTGCCAGGTATAGGCGATGCGATGAACCACGGTGATTGTGGAGAGCAGTGCAATCACCCACAGGGCTGGCGCCATGACATTGAAGAGCGCGCCGATGATCAGGAGCACGAGGCGTTCCGGGCGCTCGAGAAATCCAACGCGGCAGGTTCCGATGAGGGATTCGGCGCGGGCACGGGCGTAGCTGACCATGATGGAGCTGATCATGACGAGTGCAGTCAGCACGACATAAAAAAAGCGGTTGCCCCGAGCGTAGTAGACGAGCAAGCCGAAGAAGAGTGAAGCATCACTGTAGCGGTCGACGACAGAATCGAAGAAACCACCGAAGCGGGTAACCTGGCCGGAGGCACGAGCGACGCGGCCGTCAACGAGGTCGAAGAAACCGCTGCCGATGATGACGAGGCCGGCATAAAAGAACATGCGACGCTGGTTTTCGGCATTCGCGTAGCCAAAAAGAAAGGCGGCATAGGTATTCACGATCAGGCCCATCACGGTAAGGGCGTTGGGATTGATTCGGGAAAGAGCGAGGAGCCGCACGATGGCATCGAGCAAGACTCCGCAGGCGCGACCGACTCCGCTTGTCCAGGTCATTTTAGGTCCTAGGTCTCAGTTGTCAGGGCTCAGTAAACCCAGGATCTTCTTTTTCTGCACTGGGACGCTGAACTGGGAACTGAGAACTCGTAACTTCAATTTGCTCTCGCTTCGGGCTCCGCTTCGCTGTCGTCGTGAATTGTAGTTAGTTTCAGAATTTCGAGTTCGCGCTTGCCGGCCGGCGTCACCACCTGAGCACTGTCGCCAACTTTCTTGTTGAGTAACGCGCGGCCGATGGGCGAAGTCGTCGAGATTTTTCCAGCGGGCACATCGGACTCTTCGCTCGTCACGAGTTGATACACAACTTCCTCGCCTTTGTCGTTGTCGTAGACCCGAACCGTGGAGCCCAGTCCCACCTTATCTTTGGGGATATTGTTCATGTTGATGAGCGAAAGGTCGGCGAGGCGCTTGCCGAGCTGGCGAACCCGCGCCTTGAGATATTCCTGGCGCTGCTTGGCCATGTGGTATTCGGCGTTTTCGCTCAAGTCGCCCAGAGCCACGGCCTTTTTGAGCTCGCGCGGAATATCGTGCGCAAGCTCATATTCGAGAGTGTTCAGCTCTTCCTGGAGCTTTTTTTTAACGTGCTCTGTCATGAAATCCGAAGAAAGGTGCAAGGTAATTATAACGCCGTCCACGGAGGGAGCGGAGCAAAGGGGAGAGGCTCAGATCGCCAACTAAGTCGGCAAAGATCTTGATCCACAGGCTGTAGGGGTCGCACAGAGGATGATCGAAGATTGATGGGAGCTACCTAAGTCCTTATCTGACAGCGCTGGGAGGCTGCAGTTCATTATTGAAATTGCCTACCCTTTCCATTGACTGCCGCAGCCACAGCAAACCCGATTTGCTTGTGGCGAGGGACTCGGCTAGACTTGCTGGGAGCGTATTTCCAGCCCTGCGTGGGGGAGGGCTTCTCCCGATGAGTAACACCCACGTTTTCCAAATTGGTGACAAGGTCGTTTATCCCAACCACGGTGTGGGCACGGTCGAGCAGATCGCCAGCCTTACCATTGGCGCACAGGTTGAGCGGTTCCTGGTTCTGCACATTGCGGCAAGCAATCTGAAGGTCCGGATTCCGTACAACAACGTTGGAAGCGTCGGGTTGCGGCACGTTGTTCGTAACGGTGAGGTGCAGAAGATTGTTGAGTACCTCTCGACCGGAGAGTGCGAGAACGCCGCCGACTGGAAAGACAGGTTTCGCGAGAATTCGGAGCGGATGCGGACCGGATCGCTCTCGGATGTTGCTGCCGTGCTGAAAAGTCTGCTGGTGCTGAGTCAGGGGAAGTCGCTCTCGTTCCGCGAAAAGAAAATGCTGGAGCGGGCTCGTTACCTGCTGGTCAGCGAGATCGCGATCGCGCGCAATTGCGCTGAGAGCCTGATCGAGGATGCGCTGACGAAAGCGCTCACGAAGTGCAATCTGCGGCTTCCCGATATCAGCGAGCTGGCGTCGTAGAGATTACGGCTCGGACGGCATCTTTCACCACCAAGGACACCAAGGGGCACGAAGGAAGATTCAGGCCCGGTGTCCACCCACCTAGCGTTGTACCGTTCCTGCCGCGTGGAATCGAACCTTCACATCGTTCCCGACACGAAGAAACAGCACGCTCGGATTCTTCATTCCCCAATTTACATAGGGGACGGTGAAGTCGGCGGTCGCGGTCCAAGTGGAGCCTTCCAAATGGACGACCAC
>Ga0335069_10003951_pt1 | contig 22169 bp, 19 predicted proteins | sample Lox_Sample_11_FD_206714 | JGI IMG/M metagenome (GOLD analysis project Ga0335069, IMG submission 206714) | Soil microbial communities from Loxahatchee National Wildlife Refuge, Florida, United States - Lox_Sample_1.1 | ecosystem: Environmental > Terrestrial > Soil > Wetlands | place: USA...
ACCCATATCCAGGGCAAGAAGCGGCGATTCATATGCTTCACCGATACGCCTCGGCCGACCACGCCGAGGAGCTTCATGTCGGTCATCAGAACCGAGCCCATCACGACCGTGATGGCCATGATGTGAATCGACTGCACCATCGGGATGATCCAACTCACCCCTTGAATCGTCAGGCTCAGGGGCGAACCACTAAGCCAGTCGCAGAAAGCCTTTAAAGCCTGATCCATTCTAAAATGCGCTCCTCACGGTGGCCGGTCTGTCGGCCTGTCCTAGCCGATCGACCACTCAGCCGCCCGAGCCGATCTTGACCCCGCCCACGGACGCGCCGATCAGCGAGCCGCCATTGGTGCCGTCTTTCAGGGGGTGAATGGTGATTTCCGCGTTGTCCCCGGGCTTGAGCGAGGAGCGCTTCCAGCCTTGGCGGGCCAGGCCGTTGGGCGAGCCGCCCTCAATCGCCCACTCGACTTCCTTGCCGGTGGCCGGGTCCTTCACCAGCAGTTGCACCCAGCTATGCGGGTTGGTCCACTGGAACTCCTTCACGGTGCCGTCGAGGGTGACGGTTTTCTGGTTGTCGAACATCGCGAACGAATGGTGAGCCATCGCCGGCGTCCCAACAACGAGGACTGCCCCCACGCTCAAAATGGCGACCGTCGTGCCGGAAATATTCATTCTGATCTGCTCCTTCTCTTCGGTAGATCTAATAGCCATAGTTGTGGTGGGTCCATCCCGGCCGCACAACCAAGCCACAAGATGGGAAATGCCACATGAATGCCTCATGAATAAAGCGGCGCTTGCCCGGCAAGGTTTCGAGCTTCTATTGGGGCAATCAGGCAGGCGTGCCTAGCAATGTTTCCCAACTTGGATAGCCGTGAGCCCAATACGAATGTCCGCGTCGCTGGAAGGAAGGTGATAACCGCTCTCAGAGTGGCGGTCTTCTTGACCGCGAGTGAGCTTGTGAACCTGCGCCATGACTTTTCGGCAATCCGGACAGTCATTGTGAGCGCCCCCCCGCGGGCGATCGCGCCGTCCAGACGGAGAGCGACAGGGGCGGGCTCGAATAGGGTGATTGGACCAGCCAAAGGCTGAGCTCCAGGGGGGAGAAGCGATGCGCAAGCTGTTGGGTCTGGTCGCCTTGGCGACGCTGCTGCCGATGTCGGTGTACGCGGAAGTCAGCGGCCTGGAATGGGCCTATCCGGTCAATCCACCCCCCGGCGCTCCCAATCCGGATCTGGCGGAAGCACCCAAGACGGTGAACCGGAATCTGGTCCTGCGCTCATACACCGGTCTTCCTCTCATGCCGCCGGTGGTGGCCACCGGAAAACCCATTCCCTGCATGCAGTGCCATCTGGCCAACGGCAACGGCCACCCTGAGTCAGCCGACATTTCCGGTCTGTCCGTGAATTATATTATCAAGCAGGTTCACGCCTTCCGCGACGATGAACGCGCGGACTCTCGCAGCCACAAAATGGTCGAGGTGGCCAAGGTCATCAGCGAGGACGACCTCAAGGCGGCGGCGGCCTACTATGCCGCTATCCCGCCGGAACGGTTTCAATGGACCAGGACGGTTGTCGCGTCGGAGGCCCCAAAGGGCGACTTTACCTTCGGGCCGGGGAGTTATCGGATCCCGGCGCCCGATGGCGGCGCCGAGCCAATTCCGCCGGGCCGCGTGATTGAGGTCGCGGAGAACGAGGACTTGCTGCGCGCACGCGACCAGCTCAACGGCGGCTTCGTCCAGTACGTCCGTCCCGATGATCTGGCGCTGGGCGAACAGATCGTGACCATGGGCGATCACAGCCAGTCCGGCGACGGTGTGGCCAACGTCCCTCCCAGCAAATGTAGCCAATGTCATGGCGCTGATTTGAAGGGCAAAAACGACGTGCCTCGGCTGGCGGGTCGGCAGCCCATGTACTTGATCCGGGCCTTGAATGACTTCAGGACGGGCGCGAATAAGACCAAAAGCGCGACGCCGATGAAGCGCGTGGTCGCCAAGATGTCCGATCGGGACATCGTCGCGGTCGCCGCATACCTGGCGTCTCTCGCGCCGTGACGCCTTAGGCCGGCGCGCCGCATGGCGCGCTTCCTCTCGGGTGCCGCATAGCTTTCCGCGCCCGGGCCGATCCGGCAAGGCGCCCCCCGAAGGGCGCGTGATCGCCGCTAGTTGAAGCAGACGTCGCACGGCAAGCTGTATTGCGCGTTGTTGTCGCGGTCTGCTTTCATCCACGCCGATCTCTCAGACGCGCGCCGTAAGGCTGCCTTGCCCTTGCCGTCCGGCATTTGGCTCCGCGTCGAGTTGGGAAAATGACCTCCCGGTCTTTTGCGGCGCCAAATCGGGTCGTCGGAAAAGCTCAATGTTTTTTGCGCCTTGCTCCGCTCAATCGCGCGGCCTGCGCGCGGGCTCAGCGCCGCGGGCGCCGTCAGCGGCGGATTAAATAATTAGGAAAAATCTATGTATGTCGGCGTCTTCTATATGAGGCGCCACGCCGGCCGAGCGTAAATATTGCAGAGGTAATTACAGGCGGTTTGACTCACCGGTCTAACTTCAAATTGGGATCCGATCAGGGCGAGTTCAGCTTCCGGCCCCTAGCGGCGAAAGTTCCGTATCGTTTGTTATCCAAGCCGGAAGTCGAAATAACACGCCCCGAAAGAATGCGGTAATTTGCGATGTATGTGCCGGTGTGCAGCACCTCACTGGAAAAGATGGTCCGATCCCTCGCGCCCAAATTGATGTGCGCGGTGGTCGTGTCTGCGATCGGCATCGGCTCCGCTCCGGCGTTGGCCGCGTCCAGCCGCGGGTCTTCAAGCATGAGTGGGCCGGGCAGCTTGGACGGCTACTGGGCCGCCACCTCCGTCTGGACCCTTCAGCGCGGACCACAGATCAACGGGGCGCCAACTTTCCACACCCCCGATGGTCAAACGATCCCGCTCCTTCCCGCGGTCGCGAAAATCGTCGCTGAGCGTACGCACGACCTGCACCTGGCCAGCAGCAGCCTGCCGTGTTTGACCGACGGCATGCCGGCCGTGGCCGCGCCGCCTTCAAAGTACCCGATCGAAATTCTCGAGCAGCCTAAGCAGGTCACCATCCTGCTGGAATGGTTCAGAAACTTCCGCATCATCCGCATGGATGTTGACCATCCCGATGATCCGGACTCGGCGTTTCTAGGCGACTCTACCGGCCGCTGGGATCGCGGGGCTTTGGTCGTCGATACGGTCGCGATCGACCCGAGAACCAATATTCTGGGGAGAATTCCCCATAGCGAACAGCTCCACGTCGTCGAACGGTTTCGCCGGACCGGCCCCACGACAATGGAGGATAAAATTACCATCGATGATCCTAAGACCTTCTCCAGGCCGTGGAGCATCGTTGCTCGATTCAAAAGGAAGATGATCACCAATCTCAGCGGCTTTTCCTGCGGATCTGACTCAAGCACTGACGGGAAGCATTGACATGCTCGATGGAAGGTCAGTTCCGGGACGACGTCCCGCCAATCCACGCCGCCTGGGGTCCCCGATCGGTCCTCGGATGGACGAGCCCAAGGGGGCGGGTTTGATCGGCGGGGGCGTGGCGCGGGTTTTGGCGGTGGTCGCTGTTGGGCTTTGCGTGGTCTCGCCGGTCAGGGCCGAGCCCGGCGCCGAGGCAGCGCCCGCCAGCGCGACGGGGTCTCCCATCGGTGGGCCCGGCAGTCTCGATGGGCTGTGGAACAACGCGATCTATACGACCGTCAGGACGGGGCCGCCCAACGACGCGCCGCGCTACACGACGGCCGAGGGCGAGCCCATCCCGATGCTTCCATGGGCGGCCAAGGTGTATGCGGAGCGCTTGAGCACCGGGAAAGACTACCCGGATGACAGCATCAAATGGTGTGTCCACCGTGGAATGCCGACGGCGATCGCGACCTCAGCGCAGTCGCCAATACAGATCGTAGAGACCCCTAAGCTTAAGCAAATCACGGTGCTCTACGAGCTGTTCTCGACGTTTCGGATCATCAACATGGATCGGCCTCATCCGGCGCATCCTGTGCCGAGCTTTATGGGCGACGCAGTTGGTCATTGGGAAGGCGACACGCTGATCGTGGATACAATCGCCGTCAGCGACAAGACTACCATAATGAATGTAATTCCGCACACCGATCAGATGCATCTGGTGGAACGCATTCGTCTTACGGGCCCGGGGGCCATGGAAGACTACCTGACGATTGATGATCCAAAGACGTTCTCCAAGCCATGGACCATGGTTGCTCATTTTAAGCGTGTGCCGGGCATGAGAATGGCGGAAGATATTTGCCAAGACAACACGGATAAGTTCTAGCCAAAATATAACCAGAATAATACACGCGGGGATATGCAGTCGGAAATCGACAGCTGCGCTTCAGGTTCAACGTCTTATCAATGGGCAGGTAATGAAATAAGTAACGCCCGTTGCATTTGTGCTTTTCGATAATAGTAATATGACATCAATCAGTTGTCATAAACCTAGAAACCAAGAATGAGGGAGATGATTACGAAATGAAACCGCACCCGATTATGTATCAGTTGCTGCTGGGCGTGAGCGCCGCGGCGATCTCGTCGGCGGCCCTGGCGCAAACCGCATCGCCGCCCGCGTCGTCCGACCAAGTCGTCGTCACCGGTTCAAGGCTCATCCGGAACGGCAACGCCAGCCCGGCGCCGACGACGGTCGTCAGCGTTGGCGAACTCACGGCGCTGCAACCCGGGCCGGTCGTGGAAGCGCTTTCGTACCTGCCGGTGATGGCCGGTTCGAAGGGCTTGACCGGCAACCCCGGCACGGGGGTGAGCAATAGCGCGGCCGACGTGATGAATTTGCGCAACCTTGGCTTCGCTGAAACCCTGGTGCTGTTCGACGGCAAGCGGATCGCTCCGACGACCTTCGACCAGCTGGTCGACACTGACACCATCCCGCAGATTCTGCTGCAGCATGTGGACGTGGTCACCGGCGGCGTATCGGCGGTGTACGGCTCGGACGCGGTGGCCGGCGTTGTCAACTTCGTCACCGACAAGAATTTCAACGGGCTGAAGATCGATCTTGAAGGCGGCGTCTCGAACTATGGCGACGAGAAGAAGGACTCGATCGGCATCGCCGCTGGCCGCAGCTTCAATGACGGCAAGGGGCACGTCGAACTGGGCTATGAATACAACAACGATCCGGGCGTCTCGCGGCGGTCCTATCGTCCGTGGGGCCAAGACGTGTGGGCCATGGAAGGCTCGGGTACTGCAGCGTCTCCGTACCAATTGTTCCAGAACGTCAGATTCACCGGCTACACCTTCGGCGGGTTGATCACGAAAGTGACGGGCGCTGCGCCCCCCGGCGTGGCCGCGGGGCAGATGTTCGCTCAGAACGGCGTGCTCAGTCCGTTTGTCAACGGATCTGCCATCATGGGCAGTACGTCGTACCAGAGCGGCGGGTCGGGCGGCTATTACGACGCGTCGATCAAGGATGCCTTGATCACCAACAAGGGTTTCGCTCGCTTAGACTATAACTTCTCTGACAGTCTCCACGCGTTTGTCGAGGCGTCTGACTCGGTCAATCACACGCTGAACTATGGCGCGTACAATCAATTCAATAACTACACCTTCAGCGGAGGCAATGCCTTCCTCCCGGCTGCCTATCAGTTCGGCGGCACGTTCAGTTTGGCTGAAATGCTGTCGGCAATGCCGCGGATCGACACCAACACGCGGCAGAACCAAGCCTTTGTCTTGGCTGGCCTCGATGGCACGTTCTTGAATGACTTCCATTGGGATATTTCATACAGCCACAGCCAATCGGCCTCGACGACCCGAAACGACAACAATATCAACACCCAAAATTTCGTGGCGGCGCTGGACGCGGTCAACTCTGGCGGACAGACCGTCTGCCGCGCGAGCCTGACCAACTCGGCCTATTCCAATTGCGTTCCGCTGAACGTCTTCGGTCCTACGGCGCCCAGCGCGGCTGCGCTGGCCTACATCACCCACCCAACCCAGTTTACGGTCAACAACAAGCTGGACTCTGTTTCGGGAAGCGTGTCTGGCGCGCCCTTTAAGGACTGGGCCGGACCGGTCCAGATCGCTTTGTCGGGCGAATACCGCAACCAGAGCTTGGGAGTGTCCTCGACCGCGCTGCCTAGCGACTTGGCCAACTGCACGAGCCTAACTTACAACTGCACCGCCAATAAGACCACCCTCTGGCTGGACGCGACTGTCGCCAACCTCTCACCGGTCAGCGAGCACGTGGCTGAAGGCGCGGTGGAAGTGGACATGCCCTTGATCAAGGATATGCCGTTCGCCAAGGACATCTCGTTCAACGGCGCCGCCCGCTATACCGACTACAGCGTCTCCGGATCGGCGACCACCTGGAAGGCCGGTCTGGTCTGGCAAGTGAACGACGAATTCAAGATGCGGGCTACGCGCTCGCGCGACATCCGGGCGCCGAACCTCTATGAACTGTACCAGCCGCAATCGACGTCCAATGTGGCTCGCTTTGACAACCTGATTAATCAATCGGTGCCGGCTCCCACCTACAGCAGCGGCAATCCGAATTTGAAGCCGGAAGTTGCGGCGACCACCACTGCCGGCTTTGTCTATCAGCCGAAGTGGCTGCGGAACTTCAGCTTCTCGGCGGACGCCTACTATATTGACCTGACCTCTGCGATCGTCTCAGAGTCCGGCTACTTCACTCAGAACCAAAACGTTTGCTACGCTTCCGGCGGAACCTCCAGCTTTTGCTCGTTGATTATCCGTCCGGGCGGTCCGCTGAACGCCTCCGCCGCGGCCACCGGTTGGCTGTCGACAGTGATCAACGCGAACGACGTCAAGACCTACGGCGTCGACTTCGAGTCCGCTTATCAGACCCGCGTGTTCGATAATCCTCTCAGCCTGCGCGCTCTGATGACCTGGCAGCCCCATCACGTCACGGAGAGCCCCGGTGTGCCGACCACCGAGGATGCAGGCGAAGCCTTCTTCGCTTACGCCTTGCCGGTGCTGCGCCTGAACGTGAACGCGGACTACAAGGTTGGGAATTGGGATCTGGGCGTGCTCGAGCGTTGGCGCAGCACGATGAGCCTCGAGAACGTTGCAAGCTCAGTCTACGTGGGCCAAACCAATGTGCCTTCGACGCTGTATACGGACATCAATATCCAGTATCGAATGAAGACGTGGTCGGTTGGCAACGCTGACCTGTTCCTCAACGTGCGTAACCTGTTCAACGTTCAACCGCCGCCGGCGGCCGCTGCCACCAATCCTTCGTCGGTCGGCACCTTCGGGGGCTTTGTCAGCGGAGACGACCCGATCGGGCGTTACTTCACCCTCGGCATCCGGTTCCGTCACTAGGCGTCTTCTGTTGAGTTGAGACTTGAAGAGGTGTTGGCCCCGCGGCCAGCACCTTTTCTTTTTAGGCCCGAAGGGGTGGGGGCGGCCGATCACCGCGCCGCCGAAGGAAAGCGTGATGTGGATACATAGAAATCCGAAGCCTTTGGCGCCCGGGACGCGAACCGGCTGGTACAGCCAACTGGAGCGCCGTCAGAAGAACGCCTTCTGGGCGTGTTTCGGCGGCTGGACGTTGGACGCCATGGACGTCCAGATCTACGCGCTGGTCATGCCTGCCATCATGGCCGTTTGGGGTCTGACCAAGGGGCAGGCCGGCCTTCTGGGCACACTGGCGCTGCTGGCGTCTTCCGTCGGGGGGATCCTCGCAGGCTATCTGGCTGATCGGCTTGGGCGCGTTAGGGTGCTGCAGATCAGCATCGTCTGGTTCTCCGCGTTCACCTTTCTAAGCGGCCTGGCCCAGAATTATGAAATGCTGATGGCCTTCCGCGTTTTGCAGGGCGTTGGTTTCGGCGGCGAATGGGCTGCGGGCGCCGTGCTGGTTGCTGAAATCGTCGGGGCGAAGCACCGCGGCAAGGCCGTGGCGGTTGTTTCCAGCGGCTGGGCCGTAGGCTACGGCTTGGCGGCCATCCTCTTCACTTTGCTGTTCAATTTGATGAGCCCCGCCATTGCCTGGCGTGCGCTGTTCTTTGTCGGCGTGCTGCCGGCGATATTGATCGTCTACATCCAGAGGTTTGTGGATGACTCCGCGGTTTTTCTTGCCGCGCGTAAAGATCGGGAAAAGACCGAAAAGCTGAACCCCCTAGAAATTTTCAAGGGCAGGCTGGGCCTCCGCACGCTGGTGGCGTGGTTGATTTGCCTGGGGGTTTTGGGAGGCAACTACACGGTCCTGACGTGGCTGCCGACCTATCTGCAAAAAGAGCGCGGGCTTTCAATCTCCAACACCGGCTTGTTCCTCCTGGTGAATATCGCCGGCTCGTTCGTCGGCTACATCCTGGGGGGCCACGTTTCCGACAGACTGGGCCGCCGGAACGCGCTCAAGCTTTATGCCATCCTAGGCGCGATGAGCGTCTATGCTTACGTGCTGTTCGCTTCAAGCGGGACAGCGGTGCTGATCATGGGTTTCTTCCTCGGCTTCGCTCAATCCGGGATGAACTCTGGCCTAGGGCCGCTTCTCTCCGAGTTGTTCCCCACACGCGTACGGGCGACAGGGCAGGGGTTCTGCTACAACGCCGGACGGGGCCTCGGCGCCATCTTTCCCGCGATCGTGGGTTGGTGGTCGACCAACGTAAGCCTGACCTTCGCTATCAGCGTCACCGCGGCGTGCGCCTACGCTCTTGTTTTCGTGTTCAGCTTCCTGCTGCCGGAAACAAAAGCGGCGCAGCTGTCATCCGTCGGTCTTTCGGACACCTGAGGCGGCGCGGGGCCCTACGGCGCGCCCGCGATGCCCTCACTGCGCCGCATGTTTGCGTCCGTTCGCAATCAAGCTTTCCAAAAAGGCGCTTTGGACGATGGTCGCGAGCCAGTCACGGCGACAGATGATGCCGACCGTGCGCCGATGGCTGTTGGCTTTCGCCTGCAGGATACGCAGTCTTTGGTCTCCGGCCTCCATCGCAAACTGCGACTGGGCGAGCAAGGTGATGCAATTGCTTTCTTCCAAGACCGCCATCGTCATCGTCAAGGAGCTGGTCTCGATCACAACATGCGGGCGTTTCGGCAAGCGGGAGAACAGGGCTTCAAGATGCAGTCTTCGGGGCGTGTCTCGCCAAGGCACGATCCAGGATAACTCCGCGAGTTCGGCATCATCCAGTGGCACGTCGGATTTCAGGGGATGGTCTTTTCTGACGACGAGCACGAACGGATCAGCAAAAAGCGGCACGTTCACGAATTCATCGTCCGTATCGTCTCGCATGGCGCCGAGGACCAAATCCAAAGCGCCATCCCGCAACGCCTTTATGAGCGGAGCATAGGCGTCCTCGCTGAGGGAAATCTGCACCCCGGGATAACTTCGAATGATGCCGCTGACCGTTTCCACGAGCGGGTGCTTGGGCATCAGAGGCAGGCAGCCCATGGAGATGCGCCCATTCCCCGCGCCACGCGCCGCCACCAGTTCGTCGAGCGCCTGATCGATCTCGCTAAGGGCCACTCGCAATTCGCTCGCGAAGCGGGCGCCCGCGGCCGTCGTCGTAAAGCCCACGGATGTTCGCCGGTATAGCGGCGTACTGACCATATCCCTGAGCTGTCTGACCGACCGACTGAGCGTCGGTTCGGCCACCTTTAGTGCAATGGCCGCGGCCCGGAAGGACCCGGCAGCATCGACCGCCAGGTGATCCCGGACCTGCGCCCCGGTAAGGTTCCGAACAACGATCGATGCCTTGTGTGCTTCATCGGCGTCGAACAAACGAGCGGCGGCTGCTTCGATCTGGCGCAACATGCGGTCCACGCGCAGGTGCAGGATCAGGCCGGCCGGCGTTGGTGAACTGCCTCCAGGGCCCCGCGCCAGAAGCGGTTCGCCAACCTCGGCCTCGAGCTTCGTCAGGCCAAAGGTTACCGTTGGCTGAGCCAGTCCCATTTCAGCAGCGGCTCGTCCGATCGTGCCAGATTTGACCACGGCGTCGAACATCTTCAGGCGACGCAGGGACGGTCTACCGCGCGACATGACGCCGACCCGGACCATGAGGTGGACAGTTAAGCATCATAACGAGGTCGTAGCCCTCCGCTCAATATTAAAGGGTAGTTGTCGCCCAACGCGACAATACGCCCTGAAGTCCTTGCCCTGGCCCAAGACTGAATGGGACCAGCGAAGCTGGCGCCGCACTCGTCCCCGCTTCTCGGGTACGTCCGCTAGTCCTTCAACGGCCTCGCGTGGTGGGCGCTGAATGGCGGGCCGTTGATCTCCTGGCTGACTTCCAAGCGACAATCAGGGCTACCATAATCGCAAACTCAGTTGGGACAGAGTTAGCAGGAATCTATGGATCGCGCTGTCTTTACTATGGTGGCCGAACCGGTCGTTTCGCTAACGTCAAGGTCCAAATCGCGATCTCAATAATACGAAGTGACGGGAGAGAGATTGATCGCTTTTCCTGCCTTAAGCAGGCTCCCTGAACCCGGGTGATTGAGCCTTGGCTCACCTAACTCCGCAACGTGGCGCTTCGGTCGGGCCCTTAGGCCCGCATCGGCATTCGTTCCTCCCCAACCCGAGATTAGAAATTTTTCGATTCGCGTTTCGATAAGTATAGAGGCAAATATGAACGTAAAATCGGTCAGAAGCTTCGCGTTGATTGCAGGCGTTCTCGCTTTAGGCGCTGCCAGTCAGGCATCTGCGCACCATTCCTTCGCGATGTTTGACATGACCAAGAACGTCACGGTCACGGGCGAGGTGAAGGATTTCCAATGGACAAATCCGCACGTCTGGATCGAAGTCGCGGTGAAGGGCTCCGGCGATAAAGCCGGCTCTTCGTTCTCGGTCGAGTGCGGCAGCGTCTCTGTGCTCCAGAAGCAGGGTTGGACGCGCAAGTCGCTCAAGCCGGGCGACGAGGTGACGGTGGTCGTTCATCCGCTTCGCAATGATGCGCTCGGCGGTTCGCTCGTTTCCGCTTCAGTCGATGGTAAGCCTATTGGTCGTTCCGAGTAAGTCGACCATCCATTATCCGCCCGGCAAGCAAATATAAAACGGCTAGGACGCAATGTCTTATTTTCATATTTTGAGACAATCGAAGAAAATTGCAGGCGCAATTTTAATTGGCAATATCTTCTTTGGCGGCCTGGCCTTGGCTCAGACTCCGGATCAGGCTCACGCTACGGATCCGGCGAAGGCCAAGGCGAAGGCGCCTGCGGAGGCGGGCAGCTTTCCCGTTGGCCCCGGGAGCTTGTCTGGCATTTGGCTGAACGCCGAATACAAGGGATCGGCCAAACATCCGCCGAGGGAGCTCACGATCCGCACGAGCGATGGCCAGCCTCCTCCGCTTTTGCCCGCGGCGGCGGCCTTGTTGGATAAGCGTCTTGCGGAGGCGGATAAGGGCGACGTGTTCGCCGGCACGACCTCGGCGTGCTTGCCAGGCGGCGTCCCGGCTATGATGTTCGGGGCCCTTTACCCCATCCAAATTCTGGAGACGCCCGGTCAGGTCACCTTCCTGTTCGAAGAGCAGAATCACTTTCGGATCGTCCGTTTGGGCGGGACCCATCCCAGCGATCCCGACCCGAGTTACATGGGTGACTCGATCGGCCATTGGGAAGGCGACACGTTGGTTGTCGATACTGTCGGCTTGAACGACAAGACCACCTTGGATTTGGTTGGCACGCCCCACACCGAAGCGCTCCATGTCGTCGAACGTTATCGCCGCATTTCGCCCAGCAAGATCGAAGTTCGGGTGACAATCGATGATCCGGGGGCGTTCAGCAAAACCTGGGAAACCAGGGGTTCGTACAAGCTGACCGAGCCGGGCACCCACATCCAGGAATATGTCTGCGAAAACAACCGCAACGCACCTGACGCAGAGGGGCATATGTCCTTCATGCCGCCAGCCAAGTGATGGGCCCCATTACCGGTGACCGCCTTCAACGCGAAGGGCAGACAATGAAAAGAGCCGGGCGGCAAAATATTAAGGACGTGCTGCGGAGCGCGGCGGTGTTGACCGTGTTTGGTCTGACTGTTCCTGGCCTTGCCTGTGCGCAGGCGGCCAAGGCTCCGTTGCCGTCGGCCGATCAGGTCCTGGCCAAGTACGAACGCTTCTTGGGCGGCGCCGCCGCGCTGTCCAAGGTGAGTACGCGCACAATCGAGACCAGGCGGCTGCAGAGCGGCGCTCGCTTTTCGGATACGTCGCTCCTACGTCTATCCAAGCGTCCGCTTCTCTCGATCATGGAGCAATCCGCGCTAGATGGGTCCTTCATCCATTATGGCAACGGCTGCGACTCCAAGGGGGGCTGGATCGGCTCCGAGAGTTCGGAAAACTCTGGGCGCCCGGCTGATGGCCCGGCCTCCACGTCCGGCATTTGCCAACAGGAGCTGTTTTACTACGGCTACCTGCCGCTCGACCTGGCGGCCCTCAAGGCCAACATCGGTCGCCTGGAAGTGAAAGGTGAAAGCCGGATCATTCCGGAGAGCCCCGGGGCCGCCGGCGCGCTAGCCGGAGGCCGAGGGGGCGATCTGGTGCCAGACGGGCCTCGTCAGGCCTACCTGGTGCTTTCCTCGCCCCTCCGACCGAACGACATATACATGTGGCTCTATTTCGACACCGAAACGGGCGCGCTCTTGCGGAGGGAAGAGGCCGGCAAGGGACCAGCCCCCACGCCGCCCGGCCTCAATACGCGCCACACTGATTTTGTACAGTATCGCGAGGTGGGCGATGGAACACGGGCCCCCTTCCAATTCATATCCATTGAACCGAACACTGAAGTCCATGGCGTTGAAGTGCGCATCGTCGACAACGATCCTATAGGGGACGATCAGTTTGTTCGACCGAACGACGTACATCGGCAGGACAAGGGTCTTTGACCCCGGATCCGACAAAGTCTCTTTCATGAGGTTGAGCATGACGCGCCAAGATAACCGGCTGGGCGGGCCGCAATCTGCCCAAGTGAGCAAGGCGCTCCCGGCCAAGCCCGGCGCATTCGCCTGGATTCCCGCGGTTCTGGCCTTGTGTGGCGCCGCGACCCAGGGGCACGCGCAGGCTCCGGCGGCCCCGGCCCCGGCCCCGGCCCCTGCCGCGGCCCCGACCCCGGCTCCCCCCACGCTTCAGCTGCATGCGCTTTCGCCAACGGTCTATTGGGGCAAGGAAGGCGGCAGCAATGTCGCCCTGGTTATCGGCGATAACGGCGTAATTCTATTCGATACGACCAGCTCGAAGGTGAGGGGCGCGCACCTCATCGCGGAAATCGCCAAGGTAACGCCCAAGCCCGTGAACGTTATCGTTCTGTCCCACCTGGATGGCGATCACGTCGGTGGGCTCTCCGCGTTCCCAAAGGGCGTCGAAATTATCGCTCAGACCGAAACGGCTAAAGCCTTGACGGCCGACGCCACCGCTGGCCGAGGGCGCGTGCCGGTCGACTACCTGCCCAATCATGTGGTCCAGGACCGGGAAACGCTCACGCGCGACGGTGTTAAGTTCGAACTCATTCATTGGGCCCCGGCGCACACGGCGGGCGACTTGGCCATGTATCTTCCGGACCAGAAGATCGTGTTCACCGGCGACATCTTTGCATTCGATTTGCCACGTCCCTTCGTGAAGCCGGAATTCAACGGCACTGTCGATGGCTGGATCAAGAGCGCTCAGGGCGTTTTGGCGCTAGACGCGGACACGTTCGTGATCGGCCATGGCGATATTCAAACCAAGGCGACTCTGCGACCGTTTGTCGATACCGCGGTCAAAGAGCGCGATGAGATCAAGGCGCTGATCGCCAAGGGTGAAACGCTGCAACAGATCGAAGAGGCCGTTGGCGATCCTGGCAATATTGAGCCAGCAAAGTTGCCGCCGATCTTCGAGCCGTATTCGCAAATCGTATACGAGCAATTGACCCAGAAAAAGTAAGCAGACTTGATTGTGAAGTCTGCCTGGAAGTAGGCGCCAATCCACCGAGTGGAATCTCAATTGGAACTTGGGGCCTCGCGCGGCCGCCGTGGGCAGCCTCGGCGGCGCCTGGGTTGGGTTCCAAGCTGCACCTTTTTTGGAAAATTTGATGCGACCCCTTGGCTATTCTCTCGTCTGTGGCGTGGCTTTGGTTTTGGCCTCGGCTGCGGCGCTCGCCCAAACGCCTGCCGGCCAGAATTTGCTATGGGCGTTTCCGGTGGCCAGCGCGGTCGTCAACAAGCCGCCATCGCCGCTCATCAAGGGACCGCAGCGAATTAGCGGCAGCACCCAGCGCTATACGCAGGAGCAGCTCGACCGGGTCGATATGGCGGTCGATTGGTTCCCCAAGAGCCACGCGCCGATGCCCGCGATAGTTCGTGATGGCGCGCGCGACGGCGGATGGGCGTGCGGCTCCTGTCACCTGGCCAACGGCATGGGGCATCCGGAGTCGGCAGATCTGACCGGTCTCTCACCCACATATTTTATGAAGACAATGGGCGAATTGCGCAGCGGCGCGCGAAAGGACCCGATCCGGATGACCGCCATCGCTAAGGCGCTATCCGTACAGGACCTGCGTCAGGCGGCGGCGTACTTCGCGACGCTTAAGCCTGTTCCGCATTGGACGAAGGTCGTGGAGACCAATTCCGTGCCCAAGACCTATCTGGGTCCTGGCCGAATGCGTTTCATCGACCCGGCCGGCGGTCGCGAGCCGATCGGCGATCGTATCATTACCGTGCCGCAGAATGTGCTCAAGGCGCGCGCCCGTGATCCGCGGTCCGGCTTTATCGCCTATGTGCCGCCAGGCAGCCTGCAACGCGGCAAGGCTCTCGCCCGCGGCGCCGGCGGAACGCTGCCCAGCTGTGCGTCCTGCCATGGCGCCGGCCTTAAGGGTAAGGGCGCTGCGCCCATGATCGCAGGCCAGCATCCGATCTACCTGGCGCGCCAGCTCTATGACTTCAAGACCGGCGCGCGAAACGGTCCGGACGCGCAGTTGATGAAGCCCATCGCCGCCGCGTTGAACGACAAGGACATCATCGCATTGTCGGCCTATGTGGCGTCGCTTCGTCGCTAGGCCCCACCGGCGGCCGGACTGCTAAGCTTGTGGTTAGCCGAAATCTATGAGCTGCGGGGGGGTCCCTATGAGGCGCTCGAGACCGGGGTGCGCTAAGGACAATCCTAAATAGGCAGCTGTGGCGTGCAGGCTGCGGTCGGAGGAGATGGATTTGGTGCAGCGCGCTCATATCGACATTAGACTTCAGGGGCTTGCCGGCGCAGGCGCCGCCGTCGTAGTGGCGATCGCCCTTGGGGCCGGTCCCGCTTTAGCCGCGCCGGCGGGCGCGCCCAGCCCCTTGGCGGGGTACTGGATCAACACCACCCCAAGGACCCTAAAGGCGGGGCCCGTGGTCAAGGGAACGCCGACCTTCCGCACATCTGACGGCCTGTTGATTCCCTTGTTGCCCGAGGTGGCGAAGATGCTCGCCGAGCGCCGTAACGGCGGCGAGGACATCGTCGCCAAGCCGCACTTCGGCGCCGATGGCGGCGCGGCCGCGCCGGCCTACAAATTGCCCTGCCTAACCCCGGGGATGCCGTCGGTCGCCGCCCCCTGGCCGCCTTATCCGATCGAATTTGTGGTGAAGCCAGAGCAGGTTAGCGTGCTGCTCGGCTTTTACCGAAACTATCGCATCATTCGGATGAACACCGACCATCCGGAAGACCCGGATCCGGCCTTCATGGGCGACTCGATTGGCCGATGGGACAAGGGAACGCTGGTCGTGGATACGGTCGCGGTCAGGCCAGAGACGGTTATCCTGGGCGCGATCCCCCATAGCGACCAACTTCACATCGTCGAGCGCATTCGACCGATCGGCAAGAACACTCTGGAAAGCCGGATAACGATCGATGATCCGAAAACATTCTCTAAGCCCTGGACGACGACCAGCCGGTTCAAGAAAGAGAATATCTCGGACATTCCAGATTACGCCTGCGGGCTAGACAAATAGATTTCTATTCGCCGTCTGCATCGGGTTCGGTTGCATGGGCGCGCTCCGGAAAGACAATGGCATGAACGTCCTGAAGTCTATACATCAGTTACTCGTCAGAAGCGCGGTCGTGGCGGCCGTGGCGCTGTACGGGACCTCGCCGGCGGAAGCCCAGAACACCGCTATGGCGGCGGACTCTCCCAAGACCAACTATCCGGGAGGTCCCGGCAGCCTCGATGGCATCTGGAACGCCGCCGCATACACCAGCGTCAGGATGGGGCGTCCGGACGATCAGCCGAGGTTTGTGACCGACGAGGGCGAGCCGCTTCCCTTGCTGCCCTGGGCGGCCAAGGTGGTGAAGGATCGCACGCCGCCTGGTTTCAACTACCTCGACGACAGCCTTCACAGATGTATCCACCGCGGCATGCCCTACGGGGTCTCCACCACGGTTCTGTCGCCGCTGCAGATCATCGAGGCCCCGCAGCAGAAGCAAATTACCGTGCTGTTCGAGACGTTCACGGCATTTCGCATCATCAACATGGACCAGAACCATCCGCCTCATCCCACGCCGAGTTACATGGGTAACGAGGTCGGCCATTGGGAGGGCGATACGCTGGTGGTCGACACTATCGCGGTCAGCGACAAGACCACCATCATGAGCGTCGTCCCTCACTCGGTGAACATGCACCTCGTTGAGCGTATACGCCGCACCGGTCCCGATACGATGGAGGACCGGATGACGATCGACGATCCGGCGACCTTCTCCAAGCCCTGGTCTGTAACCGAACGGTTCAAGAAGGTGCCTGGTATGCGCATGGCCGAATTCATCTGCGAAAATCCGGAGTAGCGCGAAGAGTCGCGCTTTAGGTGTTGCGGCAACAGGGTGCGGATCGAGTGCAGCACTGCGGCATCCAATGAGAACACGTACTGACCAAGGCGCCGGGCAAGGCGTCTCTTGAGCATGGGGGCGAGGATGGGCTTTGGCTGGGTCAGATACGCCGCTGCGGCGGTGATTTCGCTGTCAGGTCTAGCGCCCGTTGCGGCCTCGGCCGATGACGCCTCTGCCTGGCGCAATGATCGACTGGCGCGTTTCGCCACCTATCACGCGGCCCACCCCAACCCCGACGCCGAGATCGCCAAGATCAAGGCCAAGACCCAGGCGCTGATCAAGGCGGCGAAGGCTGATACGGCGCTGGCGGCGCCAACATCGGATACCGATCCTTTGCTCGACCCCCCCCCCGTGATGTGGCGCGCGGCGGCCGCCCCGCTGGAATTGTGGGACGGGCCCGACTATCCGCAAATGGTTGTCGTGCCAGCGGGGGAGTACACCATGGGTTCCTCTGTGACGGAAGCCGGTCACCAGGCCAATGAAGGCCCTCGGCGGCGGGTGCGCGTCGGCTACAGCTTGGCCGTCAGCAAGTATCCGGTGACCGTCGGCGAATTCGCCCAGTTCGTCGCCGAGACCGGTTATGACCCCGGCAATCAGTGCTACGCCCTCAAGGGTGAGAAGTGGGACCGGTACGTTGACAGCGACTGGCGTCGACCGGGATACGATCAAACCAGCCAGTTCCCGGCGGTCTGCACAAACGCGAGCGACGCAGAGGCCTATGTGGCGTGGCTGTCGCACAAGACCGGCCATTCCTACCGATTGTTGTCGGAGGCTGAATATGAGTACGTCAGCCGGGCGGGCAGCACGACCGCCTATTCGTGGGGTGATGACCCGGCCGCGGCCTGCGCCTATGCCAACGGCTTCGATCAGGACGCGCGGATTCTCACAGCAAGCGTGACGGCCAACAGCTGCCATGACGGCTATGTGTTCGCCTCGCCTGTCGGCAGCTTCAAGCCCAACGCCTTCGGGCTTTACGACACGGCGGGGAACATCTGGTCCTGGCTGGCCGATTGCGGCGGCAACGACCTCAGCGCCGTTCCTTCGGACGGATCGGCGATCACCGGGGGCGACTGTCGCCAGCGCATGCTGCGCGGCGGCGCCTGGTACGACGGTCCACTGCTCCTTCGGTCTGCGCAACGCCTCAAAGGCGCCGCCGCAGACCGTGGAAGCCGCCGGGGGTTCCGGGTGGCCCGCACGCTCTGACCCCGGACGCGTTTTGGCGATAGGCGCAGGGCAGGGCGCGGGCCCGTTCGTCAGCCAGCGACCTTCAAGGTCGGCGCATCATGCATGGCGTCTTTGATGCGCTCGCGGAAAAGATTGAGCACCACAGCCTGAAGTGGGGTCGGCATCCAGCCTTCGCGCGTGATGAGGCCCATGGCCGGCGCCGGATGCAACGGGCCAAACTGCACCGCCTTCAATGAATTCGTCGCGAACTTGAGCTCATACGACGTCAGAAGGGTCAGCCGATCGGCCCGTTCAAGCAATTGCGTGATCGTTGCGAGCGAGGAGGTTTCCACCCGCGCCTGCGGCTTTGGTCTGCCGAGGAACAGCTTCTCGAAGCGCTGATGACGATTGGATCCCCGTGTCCCGATCACCCAATCGTATGCGCTTAAGTCGTCCAGAGTCACTTTGCGTTTTCTCTGGAGCGGATGTCCTTGGCGCGCCACAACGACGTAGGGGGTCTCGACCAAGGGTTCGCTGACAAGGCCGGGCGACGGCGGATCGCTCAGAAGGCCGATCACCAGATCGACGTCGCCCATGCGCAGGGCGTGCAATATGTCCTCGGCGTTGCCGCTGGCGGTCCCGACGTTCACATTAGGGTAGGTCGAGATGAACTCGTCAAGGACGTTGGCCAGCATGACGTTGCCCGACATCAGCATGGCGCCGATCATCACACGACTGCCAAATCCGCCGCTGGCCGCCTTCAGCTCCTCCGCGCCGGTTTCGATTTCCAGCAGAGCCAACTTCAGTTTTCGGGCGCATTCGACAGCCGCCGCCGTAGCGATGACGCCGTTCACCGTGCGATGGAAAATGGGCTTTCGAAGGTCCTGTTCCAGATTTCGGGCCGCACGGTGCAAGGACGCGCGCGTGAGGTTCAGGGCTTCAGCGGCGCGGACGAACGAGCCATATTCAGCCACGGCGATCAGGCTTCGAATCTGCGAATTGGAGATGCGGTGGGCGACGGCCGCTAGAACGGGGCTGGCCACGCCCAATTCGCGTAATGCATCATTGATTTGCGCGTACATGCGCTGAACGCGCAGCTGAAAAATGCGGCCCAGTTCCGTCGCATAAGTGCCGTCGGTGCGCCGATCGAGCAGCGTTACGCCGATCTCCTGCTCCAGGTTGGCGATAGCCTGAGAGATCGCCGGCTGAGAAAGGTGGCATTCATCGGAGGCGCGACGAACGCTGCTCAAGCGGGCCACGCTCTCGAAAATCATGAGCCGGCGAAGATTTAGCGAGCTTGCATTTTCGCGCATCGCCAAACCGCCCACTCCCATGTCTTCTGGCCATCTCACGGGCCTAGCGACCTTCTATGAGGCTGATTGATAGCATCTCCCGGACCACTCCGAAATAGTCACATCACGTTGGATTGGGCGAAGTCAGGCCAGGGCGGCGGTCGTTTCATCGAACAGCTCATCGTAGCTGAATTCGCGTGGGATGATTTTTTGCTCAAATGCCCACTGAATGGCTCGCTCGATGCCCTTGCGGTTGGCTTCCATGCCATAGGGCGGGAAATATTCCAGCGCGGCGGGCGGCGCTAGGTTCCTGCTCTCCACCAGCACGCGGTAAATTTCCCTCACCACGTCGGGGCGTTGCTTCAAGAGCGTCTCATTCACAACGAACATGTGGTTTATCGGCACGATATGATCGCGCCTGAAGGCTGCCTTGCCGGCCTCGATCGCATCGGGAATGAGGGTGCGGATACGCGGATCCTTCGGCATCTCGTTGCCGAGCAAGGCGGCCGTTAGTTCGCCGTCCAACATCAATTGTGGGATATTGGAGCCCGCCGGCAGGCGCTGGCAGTTGACGGGGTCTGTGTATTCTTCCAGGTGGGCCTCATCGACTGTCATCCAGGTCACCTTATCGAGGTCGACCCCGTACTCGTGCTGGAGGATGCCGCGAACCCACAGGCCGGTAGTCTGGGCATAGGTGCGCACGCCGACCCTTTTGCCTTCTATGTCCTTGGGCTTCACTTCACCGAATTCGATGTTGTAGCCGGCGCAATGGTGCTGCATGCGGCCCAGGATCGGGATCGGCAGAAGGGCGACGGGCTTGTTGTAGGCCTTGGCCTGCAGGAAGGTGACGATCGCCAACTCGCCGATGTCGTAAGCGTTGCGGCGAAGCATGTCCTTGAAGCCGTCGTGTGCGGTTTTGGGGCCGCAGAAATCGAAATCCACCAGCGGTGAGGAAACCCGGCCCTGTTTCAACGCAAGGGTTGTGGCGCTATCGGCTAGGTTGGTCTTGAGCTTGATCGGACCAGTGGCGGGGTAATCCATATTCTCTGTCCTCTTTTCTGGTCCTTGGAGATCAGCCAAGGCCCGCAAATCATTGTTTGGGGTGCAGTCTGCTCGGCCTCGCCTGGCCGGCGCGGGTTGGGTGTTTGTTAAAGGCGTCCGGCGCCGCGCCTAGTCTTGTTTCCCAACTTCGATGTCGGATGTCTCAATATGGATGTCTGTGCATGACCAGCCGGCAATAGCCTTGCTTAGCCGCTGCCTCCTGGCCTGGGTCTGCCCTTAAGGGGCCTCAAGCCGCCTCCCCGGGGGCCGGCGGTGCAAGTCGTTCGGGATTTTCTCGACAAGTTCGGCCGTCGTAATGCGCGCCGACCGGCCACACAAAAGAGCGGCATAAAACATGGTCTTATCGGTTATTGATATTCACCCCCACATCATTGCGGACGACGAAGCCCGTTATCCCCGCGCGCCGCTGTTCGGCGTGCAGTCGGATTGGTCGCGCACCAGACCCGTCTCGGTGGACGGATTGATCGCTGCGATGGATGAAGCCGGCGTCGGCAAGGCCGCCGTGGTCCAGGCATCAACGTGCTACGGGTTCGACAACAGCTATGTGGTCGACTCCATCGCGCGTTATCCGGGACGTCTGACCGCCGTATGCACCGTGGATGTGCTGCAACCGGATGCTCCACGGACGGTCGAAGCCTGGCTTGAGCGCGGCGGAGAAGGCCTTCGCCTGTTCACGGGCGGAAGCACGCAGGCTTTCGACGCCAGCATTCTGGATGATCCGCGTTCGTTCCCGACGTGGAGCTTGATCGCGGAGTTGGGCCTGTCCATCTGCATTCAGTCCAATGCGGACGGTCTGGATCGCATCGCCGGTCTCGCGGAGCGCTTTCCGAAGGCCAAGATCGTCCTCGATCACTTGACCCGACCGGACGTCTCCGATGGATATCCTTACGACAAGGCGAGTGCACTTTTCCGCATGGCGAGTTACGATAATGTCTACTTGAAGATGACGCCCCGTATACTGGAGGTCGTCGACGTACCGCCGGCCTCGTCGGAGACGTTCTTCCCGCGGTTGATCGAGGTGTTCGGAGCCCGGCGCATCGCGTGGGGTTCGAACTACCCCGCCTCCGTCGGTTCCATGAAAGCCAACCTCGAGGCAGCCAAGGCCGCCTTGTCGAGTCTTTCGGCCGAAGATCAATCCTGGATCTTGGCAAAGACCGCGCAGGATCTCTATCCAACGCTTGCAAACTGAGGCGGTCCTCTCGGTAAGGCGTATAATACTCTTTGATAAAACGGCGATAATTGGGGTGTAACAATGCGGCTTATGTCGAAAGAACGTTACTCTGCCGTGGCGGTAGCGCTGCATTGGACGATCGCGATCCTGATACTGTACAATTTGATCTCAGGATCGACCATGGAGAGCTTGGACGGCGAGGTGAAGCACGTCGTCGTTAGCCTGCACAACTCGTCTGGGCTGACGATCCTTGGGCTCAGTCTGGTTCGACTAATCGTGCGTCTGCTTTATCGACCGCCGGCCTTCGACAAGACGCTATCGGGGTTCGAACGCTTTGCCGCCCAGACCGTCCACGCCCTATTCTACCTATTGATGATTGGCATGCCCCTCATCGGCTGGGCGATCGTCTCGGTGGGCCGTAAATCGACGAGCATGCTTTACCTTGTGGCGCCCATGCCGAGAATCGCTTTCCTGAGCGCGCTGCCGGAGTCAGACAAAGGGTTCTTGCACAAGGATTTGGTGTTCAGCCACACCACGGGCGCCTGGATACTGTTCGCCCTGCTCATCGCCCACGTCAGCGGCGCACTGAAGCATCAATTCATTGATCGGCGCCCGCAGATCGCTCGGATGTGGTTCTAGGCCGCCCGTCCGTGCGGCCGGTAGAAGGTCAGGTGGGGAGGGCGGCGCCGCACCGTTTGCTGAGGCTGCAAATCAATAGCAGCATTTTCCTTT
>Ga0335069_10003952_pt1 | contig 22168 bp, 7 predicted proteins | sample Lox_Sample_11_FD_206714 | JGI IMG/M metagenome (GOLD analysis project Ga0335069, IMG submission 206714) | Soil microbial communities from Loxahatchee National Wildlife Refuge, Florida, United States - Lox_Sample_1.1 | ecosystem: Environmental > Terrestrial > Soil > Wetlands | place: USA: Florida...
CTTACCGGCGAGTGGACCCACTGAACATTGGCCGGCATCCGTGAAGCCGCAGGTCCCGAAGCAGCCTCCTCCTCCATCGATGGTGTAGCCCACCGCGGCTCCGTTGTAACTGGAGTTTGTGCAGCCGGGGTCCAGGTTAGTATCCGAACAACAAATCGGTGGCGTACGCCGAACCGCTGGATGCAACCAATACAAGAGACAGAATCAACCACCTGCTTAGGCGCTGTTTCTTTTGCAAGTTTCCCCTCCTTGCACTAGAGCAAGGCCGGTATTCAGCCCGCCAAGGCTAGCGACACGCGTAGCTTGCCCTTGGCGACTGTCCGATGCTCCCTAGTCCTCTTGCGGATTGGCGCGGCCAAGGCGGGTTCCGGAAGTAGCAAGAGGATGCACGAATGTTACATGGCCTTTGCTTTAAATAGGCATCTTGGCTGGGAGTGTACGTGTGCGCACGGTAGTCCCGGAGCAATATCGCAACGCCGCCGTACAACGTGCCTTGCCATGAACTGTACGTGAGAGCCCAGTGACGGCTGCCACGGATCGTGGAAACCGTCAGACGCCGGTTCGGACCCGCGGTCCCAGGGCCCGGCGCGCGCTTCAACCCGCCAGCGCACCCGCGGCGCTTTGCGCCACGTGGTAGCCAAGCGTGCGGTAGCTTTCAAACTGCTTCTCATCGAACCACTGATCGGCGGTGGATTCGTGGGGAAAGGCCGGCGTCTGCATGGCATACTGGCGCACGTCGGCCGGCTCGTCGCCGGTGAGCGAGCTCTTGATGTAGATGATGTTGCCCACCGGGCCCGCCGCGCCGCCGTAGCGCGGGTAGCGGATTTTGCCCACCGCGAAATGGGCCGCCGTGTTGCGCGCGCCATCGGGCGGCTTCAACTGGGTGAGGTCGATCTCGATCTCGACTCCGAAATCCGAACGGCACTTGCGGATGGCGTTTCCCAGGCCGCTGAAGGTATAGTCGTGATCCTCCTCGGAATCGCAGGCGACAATCAAGCGGCAGCGCCGCCGCACCAGCTCGTAGATGCCCAGATTCTCGAAATGGCCGCCATCGGAGAGGTACACGTATCCACGCGTATCGTTGGTGCTGGCGGTCAGCTCCGCCAGAAGCTGGCTCAATCCCGTGCGTGGGCCGGGCCGCTGCCACGTGTCGATGCGCCGCGGATTGCCCAGCCACCAGCCCAGCCTCACGTCCAGCACGGTCATCAGGAAGGCCACGCTGCTGGACGTGTTTTCGCCCATGTTGGGGCTCGCGGCGGCCCCGGAAATCGCCATCGCCGCGCCCACGCGGATGCCGCTGTGGGTGAGGAAAGGCGAGGCATCGGCGGGGTTCGGGTAGGCGTAATCTCCGGTGGGCCGGTAGCCGCCGTAGGAAATCCTGTCGCCCGCCGCGCGCGGATGCGTGGCGCGGCCGCGCGCCACATCGAACCCGCAGAAGCGCGGCGTGAAAGCGAAGGATTCACCCTTGCGCTCCTGCCAAGCCAGCTCCTCGCCGTGGGTCACGTTGAGCGTGGTGTTGAGGATGGGATACGGCCCGGAGTAGCCGGCGGAGGGCGCCAGAGAGGTGAGGCGCAGGTCGTCGAGTTCGTCGAAGCCCGTGAACGCGTCAGCCATGCGGACATCCGCGCGCGCGCCTCCCAGATAGCAGCGCACCAGGCGGTTGCGGTAGAACTGGTGCAGCGAAAACTCGTTGATATCGATGCGGCGCGAAAGATACCACGCCACGGCCAGGCAAGCCAGGGAGAACCCGAAGGCGGGCCAGGGCTGCGAGCCGGCGCCGGTGCGGACGAGCGCGAGCGAAAGCATCAGAAGCAGGCTGAAAACGAATACGGGCGGCGCCGCGGCAGCGAGCAGCTTGGAGGGCAGACCGCCTAATCCGGCGCTGGTGCGGGCGGCCGAACGGGCCGAAATCAATCCGGAGACCGTGGCCGTGAGCGAGGTGAGGCTGAGCCCTCCGAGTCCGCGGACCGCGTGCTGCGAGAGAAAAGTCCCGATGTCCGGACCGTAGGCCGCTAGCCCGCAGAGCCCCAGCCAGCCGGCGCAGCAAATGCCCAGCAAGCCGCCCAGGCGCGCCAGCCACTCGCGCCGGTTATCCTGAAGCCGCCGCCCCAGCAGGCCCATATAGAGGAAGACCGCGATGGACATGTGACACAGGAAAATGGGTGCGCTCAAGGCTAGGTTCGCCAGGGTGCGCGAGGGGTCGATCAAGGGCCGGGTCACATACTTGAGCCACAGGTAATCGAGCGCTCCGGTGGCGCCGGTCGCCATGGCGCAAACCCACAGGATGCCTCCATAGGCCACGGCGGTTTGCAGCCAGCGGTAGCGCCAGCGGCGCGTATACGAGGTGCGGTCGAGACGCGCGGCCACGCTCACCACCAGCACCAGAAGCGCCACGGCGAGCGCAAACTCCATGCTGGCGCGCCGGTAGAATTGGCCCTCCACATCGGCCACCTCGTGATAGAGCGCGCTGGCGTTGTTACTGAGCGCTGGCCCTTCGTTGGCGATCTGGCGCCGCTCCCTTTCCGGCGTGGCGGGATCCTTGGAGCGGCGCGCCAGCTCCGCGATCCGCGCGTTGGCATCATGGATCTGCTGGTCGTATTTGCGATGCAGCGCGTTGACCTCGGCGACGTGCCGGGAGACGGCCGATCCCGCGGCCCACGCGGCAGCGAAAACCGGCGCCACGATGAGGCAGATGACCACGCGCTCGCGGCACAACCAAGCCCGGAAGCGTGAGAGCCGCCGTTCATGCTGCAGCGCCGAAAGATTCAGGCCGATGAGGAGGACCGGAAAGAGCAGCAGCGCCCACCAGTAATCCGCCAGCGCCGAATCTCCCACACGGTCCGCGGCCGCGGCCAGCCAATACGGCGCCAGTAGGACGGCCGAAAGCCACAAGGCCAGCACTAGCAGATTCAGAAACGTGTTCCGCAGCCAGATATTGACCATGGTCCACGTGTCCGCGCTGAAGAGCCCTTTTCGCGGAGTGAGATAGCTGCTGTAGCGGCGCAGGAAGCGAATGGGCAAGGCGCGTGGGTCCTGGGGATCGGGAGTCTCGACCGGCGAGAGGCTCTCCTGCACGTATTCCAGGCCGGAAGGTTGCTTGCCGAGCCCATCCGCGTGATGAACCCACGCGTGCAGCCAGGAGCCTATATAGCCGCCGCCCGAGACGGTGGACAGATAGTCGAACTTCCGCAACAGCTTCTTCTCTCCCAGGAATTGCAGCACGCCGAGGTTGAAGGTGGCGCTGCGTATGCCGCCGCCGGAAAAGGCGAGGCCAGCCAAGTTCGCCGCCTCCGCGCGCGCCACGGGATGGCCGGACGCCGCCGCCGGCTGCACATCCGGGCACGCCCATGGCGCGTCCGCGCCGCCCGGAGCCACGGGTCTCGCATCCCCGCGGCGCTTGGCGATTTCTTCCATCTCTTCGTCCAGCGCGGCGGAGAACGCCATGCCCGGAAAATCGCGTACGGCGCGCAGAGCCGCCGGATCCAACAGCCGCGCCAGCCGGCGCAGCAGCCAGATATGGGCGAACAGATAGAGCTGGCGCGCAACGTAGACCAGCTCCGCGTGCGCCGCGGCGTGAAGATCCGGGGGCCAAGCGGCGGTCGCGGGCCCGATCCACAGCTCGGCCTTCCCGGCCAGGCCGCGCTGCTCGGCCGGCAACTCGTCCCATCTGGCTAGAACCATGGCCGCCAACTTGCCGAACGCGGATGGGAACTCCCGGCCGATGGCTTCCTCCAGCGCCGCGGCCGTTGGCGCGTCCGCTCTGAGGCGCGCCAGCAGGGGCCGGTAGAGCGCCATGGGGTCAAAGGCCTGATGATCAGCCGGCAGTAGTTTGGCTTTGCGCAGCGCCTTGCAGAGCGCGGCATAACGCCGGTCCAGATCCTCGCAGCCCCGGAGCGCGTAGATAGCCGCGTTGTGCGAGCGCGAAGTGAGAATAGCCACCGTGCGGGCGGCCAGCACGTCAGCAGAGGTCATGGCATGCTCCGTGCTCGGCGTTCACGGCTTCTTCGGCAGCGTCGCCGAACAGTCGGGAAGCGAGTATTGGGAGGGCGGCGGATACGCCCCGTTGTGCTTCTCCATGTAATCGACGGCGTCCAGATCGTCGCGGTGGATCTTCAGGTATTCGATAACCGCCAGCTTGTCCTGCTCGGAGAGCTTGGGGCCAATGAGCCCATTTTGATAATTCGCTTCGGGCGGCTTGGCTGGGTCCCACTCCACGTAGCCAGTGTTGAACTGGTGGCCGTGATTCGAATTGCCGGGGAGCTCCGTATTGTACAGAAACTCGCCGGCCGCGGGCGCCGGAGGCTTCTCGATGGCCCCGCGCGCGGCGAGGCGCGCGCTTTCATCGCCTCCCAGCGGCGTGGCGTAACCGAGCAGCTTCGGATCGTACTCGCGGCGGCCCAGGTAGAAGGTCTTCGGACGGTCGTCCACCGGAGAAAGCAGATCGTACACCGTGGGGACCGAGCCGTTATGCAGGAACGGGGGCGTGGCCCACACGCCTTCGAGCGGTCGCGGCTTATAGCCCAGCTCGGCCTGCGGCAGGTCCAGCATGCCGAAGCCGTTGTAGCACTCGCGCGCCGCCTCGGGATAGTGATGCTCATCGTAATAGCGGTCGCGCATTATCATTCCGAGCATGCTCAAGCCTTCGCCAATGGTCACCGCATGCAGATCGAGCTTCGCCAGATCCTTGATCTGCTGCTCGTCGCCGCTGACGGCTCCCTGCGCGTCGCTCATCTCCTGGTTGATCTCGGAGAGGGCCGCCTCGGCGGCGGCGCGCGCGGGGGAATTGGCTGGGGCTGAGTTGCGGGCCGCTGTCACCTGCTGCGATTCCTGCTGGAGGTTGGGAAGCAGCTTGGCGTCGCGCGATTCCTGCTGCTGGATCTCTCCGCGCAGCATGGCTTGGACCGCCGTGAGATCCAGCCCGGCGCGCGTCATATCCAGGCGGAAGCCTACCAGGTTCTGGGTGGATTGCGGATCCGTGCCGATCTGCGCCAGAGGCTTGTAGCGGATGAGCCACATGGGCAAGGCCGGCTTCTTGGGATCGTCCGGCACGCGGCCCGGGGCCACGTCCAGGGTGAGTGAACGGGAGGCCACGCGCGGCCCATGGCACATGATGCAGCGCTGCAGGAAGATCTGGCGCCCGCGCTTGGCCAGCGGCAGTTTGACATCGTCCAGCAGATCCTGGGGCCATGCCGGGGCCTGAAGCGTTTGCAGGGTGGATTCGATGCGGTGCACGCCTTCGAAGGCGAATGAGGTGTCATAGCGCTCGGAGGGCGGCATCGGCCGTCCGTAGCTATCCACGAGCTGATAGTCCGCGCCCGTTCCCATGCCTTCGCCGATGTTGCGCGCCATGGGCTGCGCCACGAAGGCGCTGTACTGCTCCCAATCGAATTTCCAAACGTTCCACACCGGGGGATAGCTGGCCGGGCCGGTGGCGTTGCGGTAGTTGCGCGGGTCCACGTGATCCCCAAAAACCACGTTGGAAATGCGGCCGATGGCGTCCGTGCGCCCATAGCCTTCCTGCGTTGGATACAAGCCGCTCTTGAAGGAACCAGAGACGCCCAGCGAAAGGAAGCGTCCGAAGACACACGCCACCTGGCCCCACAATCGCGCTTTATCCGAAACGCTCGCTTGCGGCCCGATCACGCGGTTGGCGAAGCGGTTGAACTTGAACGGATCGGCGAGCGTGACGCCGATGCCGCCGATCAATTCCACCGTGAAGCTGCCGGGCTCTACGTCCGTGAACGCCGTCAGCGCCTGCCCGCCGTCCACGCGAATGGCCGTGGTGATGTTCCTGGAGCCGGCCGGCGCGGGCCGGGTAACGTTCAATTGCCCGGTGTGGCAGGCGGCGCAGGTGATGTCGAGCATGTCGTCGCGCCGCGTCGCGTCGTAGTAGCGGGCGAATCCCACGGGCAGCAAATCCGGGTTGGCGCGCGAGGGCGAGCGGTCCACAATGAAGTTGAGGCGCCGCATGTGGTCCGGGTCCGCCAGGCGCTGCGTGCTGAAAGCCCGCTCCAGATTCACGAACCAACTGTAGCGGACGCCGGAGAGCGAAGCGCCTTGCGGCGTGTAGTAATAGGTCTGCCGACTGGCGGCTTCCGGGTCCGTGCCCCAGCCCTGATCCAGATAGCGAACGTTGTCCGCGCGCTGGAGCCGCGGGACGTTGCGATTCTCCGCCCAACCATAGAATACGCCGGCGATCTGCCACGCCGCCGCCACGGCCGCGAACGCCGTCAAGCCCCAGCGCAGCAGCTTGGCCCACAGCGGCCGGCGGAACGGCTGGGCCGCGGGCATATCCACCACGCCGCCTTCGCGAGCCGTGCGGCTGGCGCGCTCCACGGGCCACCGCGCGCGGTTGATGCCCCCGAGAGGGCGCGTGTCCGGCGTCGCGTTCTCATTCACGTCGATGTGCTGCGCCGCGGTCTCTTCCGGCGTGAGCGTCGATTGCGGCAGCAGGCGCAGCCGCGCCACGGTGTGGAACGGCGCCTGATCCTCATTCCATTCCACAGTCGCGTTTTCTATCCAGAAGGCGGCGTCGCGATGCCGCCAGTGGCGCTTCATGCGCCCGGCGTCCAGGAGCTGAATCCCGAAATCCCACTCGCTCATGCGCTGGTCCTGGTTCACGTGGCGCGCGAGCTCGTCCTGCAAGCAGTTCGGGCCGTTGCGCTGAAACTGCGAGGGATTCAGCGGGCTGGGCGTGGCCGAATACTTGACGGCCTCCCCCGCCCCATGCGCGAACGGCACGGTGCTCCAATAGCGCAGTTGCTGATACGCCAGCTTGGGCTCGCGGAGCTGCTGCGCGCCGCCCAGCACCGCAACCTTGAGAAAACCGTACGCGTCGGCTAGCGAGCGACGCCACAGCGTCTTCAGCTTGCCCCAGACGCCGGCGGCGGCCATGACGCGGATGAACGCGGCGAACGCGCGCGCGTCGTTCATGGGGAACGTGGTGGCGCCGTTCAGTGAGAAATCCAGGCGCGTGGCGCCGCACGCGAGGGCGCCCTCGGGGACTTGGATGGAGAAGGACATGGCCCGCACATCGGGCTTCTCATCCGACGAGGGAGCGGAAACAGCGTTAGCAAAGCGCACGGTGGCCGGGTACTTGCCCGGCCGCGCAAAGATCCCTACCGCCAGACGTTTCGCCAGCGCGGGAGGGCGGCCGTCCGCGGTCACATCCAGGATCTCGAATTCGCCGCGGACGGCGCTGCCCTTGGCGTGAGTGCCGCGGGCAAGCGGCTTCTTCTGCTGCCGTGAGGTGCGCGCCTGAATGGTAAGCACGGCGCGGATGATCTCCAGAATGTCGCGGTCTTCCGTGGGCGGCTTGCGCTCAAAAGCAACTGGCGCGGGATCGTCGGGCATCATGGATCATCCAATCTCGGCAAGGAACTGCCGCGCGGCCACCAAGTCGCGCGTGGAGCGGCCCTCGGTGAACCATTCGTAGACGGGGAGAAGCGCGGCGCGGCCCTCGGCGGCCCGGCCGGAAACGGCCAAGAGCGAAGCGAGCCCCGCAGCGGCGCGGAGTTCGAAGGCTCTTGCCTGCTGGCTGTGAGCCAGCGCGGCGGCGCGGCGCAGCCATTCCTCCGCCGCCTCAAGGTTGCCCGCCAAGCGGAATAACTCGCCGCGCACGCGGTACAACTCCGCCAGGTAGCCGCCCTCCGCGGTCCGCGCGGCGCAGGCCAGCCCTTCTTCGACCGTTTGCAAGCCTTCCTCCACACGCCCTGCCTGCCACAGACCTTGCGCCAAAATCGCCAAGTACATGGGCCGCGCAAGCTGCGTCTTGATGCGCGCCTGTACCGCCAGGCTGTCCGCCAGCAGTTCGATGGCTTCGCTCACGCAGCCCAGGGTGAGCAGAGCGGCGCCTTGAAAGGAGCGGCTCCATTCGGCTTCCTGCGGCAGGCCGTGCTCCCGGCAGATGGCGATGCATTCATCGCCGAGCGCCACCGCCTCCTCACCGTCGCCGCGATACGCCAGGACGCCCTGGAGCACGAGAATGGCGAAGGAGCAGGTGAGCGGCTCGCGCTGCGTGCGCGCGATCGCCAGGGTTTCACGGGCTCGCTCGAGCGCGCGGTCGGGATACCCCAACGCCCACAGCGGACGGCTGGACATGGCGCGCGCGATCATGCCCGGATCAATACCGTACATCGCGGCGTATTTCGGATGGTCCTGGGCCACGTGCAGTTCGCGCGCGCGTTCCAGCAGGCGCGTCGACTCCACCATGTCGCCGATAAATTCGCGCGAGACTCCCGCCATGTGGTGCGCCGCCATGAGAAACGCCGGATTGCCGGTCTCCGCGGCCTTCGCCATCAGCTCATCGGCGCGCTCGCGGCATTCGATCAGATTGCCGCGTATCAGGTGGAATAGGGTGATGGCCCACAGCACCGGGAACGTAGCGGGCGGATCGCCGAGTTCGTGGCAGATGGCCCGCGACCGGGCGAACGTCTCCTCCAGTTCCGGCGTGGCCCAGCCGGTGGTGGAGCGCAGCGCGACGCCCTTGACCATCTGGATGCCCAGTTCCAACTGCCTGGCTTCGGGCGTACCGGGCAGCGCCAGCACGGCAGCCAGCCCGCGCTCTGCCAGCGAGAGCGCTTCGCGAAACGCAAACAGCCCGATGGCGTGCTGCGCCGCGGCGTAGAAGTACTGCGCGGCGGAGGCGAAATCTCGCGCGGTTTCAAAGAGCAGCGCGACGCGCCCGGCCACCGCGCCGACGTCCGCGCAGTGATGCGCCGCCAGCGCGCGCGCCACGCGCCCGCTCAGCGCCGCGCGCCGCGTGGGTTGCAGCGAGGCATAGAGCACGTTCTGGTAGAGCACATGAACGAAGCGGTAGCGCAGGGTGAGCGTGCGGTCCGGAAACTCGCGCTCCTCGCCGCGCTTCACAAACACGTGCACGCGGTCCAAGGCGTCCAGACGCTCTTCCACGTCCGCCGGGTCGGTTTCCGCAGCTGCGGCCAGGGTAGCGGAATCGAACTCGTCCCCCTGCACGCTGGCGGCCACCAGGAGCCTGCGATCCTCCGGGTCCAGCATTTCGATTTTGCGCGTGATCATGCCGCGCACCGAGGCCGGCAGTTCCCGGGGCGATTCCGGCAGAGCGCCCGCCAGAACCCAGCGCCCCTCTTCCAGCCGGATGCCGCCGGAATCGCGCAGATAGCGCACCAGGTCCACCACAAAGAGCGGGCTGCCCTCGGTCCGCGAATGGATCATGGCCGCGAAGCTGGGCGGAAAGGCGTGGCCGGGATAATTCAACGCGAGGTAGCGCTCCACGTCAGCCTTGTCCAGGAAGTCCAGAGAAAGGTCTTCATAGAACCCGCGCGCCTGCAGGTTGTGGCTGACGGTGAGGAAGGGATGCTGCGCCGCGGCCATCTCCGCCGGACGGTAGGTGACCAGCACGAGCACGCGCATCTCCGCGAAGCGCGAAGCCAGGTAATTCAGAATGTCCACCGTGGAGATGTCCGCCCAGTGCAGGTCCTCCAGGAACACCACCAGGGGCGCGGCACGGGAGATCGCCGCGAACAAAGCGGCGAGTTCGCGTTTCAAACGTTCTTGCGAACCCGCGGGAAGATCGCGCGCGCCGGCCTCCGCGCCTTCCTCCGACCCCGCGCCCACCTGCAGGCGCCACGTGGGGGCCACGGCGTTCATGGCGTCGGGAACCGCCGGAGCGGCGGAGCGCAGCAGATGGTCGAGCGCCTCCAGAAGCGGCAGGTACGCCTCGGCGCCGGCCAGTTGCTCCGCGCACCGCCCGCGCGTCACCACCGGGGGATCCGCCAGGGCGGCCAGTTCGCCCAGGAAATCTTCCATGAGGCTGGTCTTGCCGATGCCCGCCTCGCCGGAAACCGCCAGCAGCAACCCGCGCCCGCACTTCACCCGCGAATACGCGCGCCGCAGGGCCGCGCGCTGCGCTTCACGGCCAACGGTGGCGCGCACCGGGTAGGGCGCGGACTCGCTGGTGGCGCTGGTGCGGGCGCCATCCAGAGCCCGAAGGTCTGCCAGCGCCTCGCCTGCGTTCTGGTAGCGGTCCTCCACTTCCTTGGCCAGCAGGCGCGACAGAATCTTGTCCAGGCCCGCCGGGCATTCGCCCTTGGCAGCGCGCAGCGGCGGCGCGGGCGCGTTCAGCATGGCCATGGCGGTTTCAATGGCGCTGCGCCGCTCAAACGGGTGCGCGCCAGCCAGGGTTTCGTAGAAGACCACGCCCAGGGAGAAAAGGTCCGTGCGGCAATCCACCGCGGCGCCACGGAACTGTTCCGGCGACATGTAGACCAAAGTGCCCGCCACGGAACCCGGCGCGGTGAGCGCGCTTTCGGTTTCGTCGTCCTGCCCGATCATGCGCTTGGCCAGACCGAAATCCACCAGCTTCACGTGGCCTTCCGGCCCAATCATGATGTTGGAAGGCTTCAGGTCGCGGTGCGCCACGCCCAACCCATGCGCCTTTGCCAGCGCTTCGGTGATCTCCGCTGCCAGCGGGCGAAATTCCTCCCAGGAGAGCGGTCCGCGCCGGAGCCTCTCGGACAGCGTCTCGCCTTCCAGATATTCCATGGCGATGAACGCCTGTTCGCTCGCCTCGCCGGCTTCGTAGACTTTGCAGATATACGGATGGTCGATAGCGGCGGCCGCCTTGGCCTCGCGCACCAGGCGCTTCCGCGCGCCCGGGTCATCCTGGTTTTTCCCGGCGAGCAGTTTCAGGGCGACACGACGCTCGAGGCCGGTGTCCAGGGCGAGAAAGACCTCGCCCATCCCGCCGTGCCCCAGCCTTCTGACAATTTCGTAGCGTCCGAATCGCTCGCCCGAATTCATCCCCTCCGCCCCCTCGGCGCTTGCGCTGGCGCAACGAGTATAACATTTCCGCGCATGACAATCCTCTGGAAATCTCCGATTCGGCAGTTCCCATTTAAGCGTCGTGGCAAGCGGGCTTAGGGGAATCTCCCGGGCGCGTCTCAATGGGTACGCGGCCGTGCAACACTGTCGATTGGAGGGCCCTCGAAATGCCCATCTCGATCGTTCAACTCGGTTCCCCGCGCAAGCCCGGCGAGGGACTGCGTCTGGGCGCCGTGCGGCGGCCGCCGCGCGCGGTTCCGAAATCCGATTTCGCGCGCCTGGACTACTACGACGTCTGGTTCCCCAATCTCGCGCCGAGCGCCCAACTCGTCGCTGAAGCCCTGCGCGCGGAGGACCAGCGGGCATGGGCCGCGTTCACACGCAAATTCAGAAAGGAAATGAACGAACCAGATCGCAGCCGTGAATTGGACATGCTGGCGGCGCTTTCGCACCAAACCAACCTCTCCCTTGGCTGCTATTGCCGGGAAGAGAGCCACTGCCACCGGTCCATCCTGCGGAAGTTGCTGAAGGAGCGCGGCGCCGCGGTTACGTGACCTTCCAGCCCGTCACATCGCCCTTGTCATTTACCTTGGCGGCGATCCTCCAGGAGCTCGAACGCCGCCGCGGCCAGGGATAAGCGCGGTAGCCGACCGTCAGCTTATACTCGGCGGACTTTATGGGCGCTGTCAGGATATAGGCCGCTTCGCAGCGAACCTCAAAAGCCCGGCGCCCGGGAATGCGGCGGATCGTGCCGCGCACCAACTCCCGCGCGTTCGTCACCGTGGACCCGTTCGCCAGCGTCAGGCTGGAAAGTTCGCACGTGTACTGGAGATCGAGCAGCGGCGTCACGTTCTGGTTCGAAACCTCGATGACCACCGAGGATGGATTGCCGAACTCCAGGTCCGTGGGGGCTTCCACTCCGGGATCGAAGGCCAGCGGGAACACGAACACCACCGTGGCAGCGAACACCACGATGACCAGCAGCGCACGATAGATGCCGCGTATTCGCGGCGGCGGCGGGCCCTGTTCAGGCAGCGCGGCCGGTTTCACGCCTCCGGATCTCCACATGCTTCGCTTCTCACCTTAGCAAACCGCGTAGCGGATCCTCGATTCTAGCCCTCTTGTCTCCTCCTTCCGCGGCAACGTCGATTACGATGGTATGGATGTCCCGTCCGATGATTCGTGTCCAAAACCTAGTCAAGAAGTTCGGCGAGTTCGAAGCCGTTCGCGATATCTCCTTCGAGGTGGGCGAGGGCGAGATCTTCGCCTTCCTGGGTCCCAACGGCGCCGGCAAGACCACCACCATCAAGATGCTCACCACGCTCCTTGCCCCGAGTGCCGGTTCGCTTGAACTGGCCGGCCTGGACCCCACGTCGCATCAGCACAAGGTCCGCCAGTGCTTCGGCATCGTATTTCAGGACCAGAGCCTGGACGACGAACTGACCGCATACGAGAACATGGACTTCCACGGCATCCTGTTTCAGGTGCCGCGTAAGGAGCGCGCCGAGCGCGTGGAGAGGCTGCTGCGCCTTTTTGAGCTCTGGGAGCGGCGCAAGGATTTCGTCAAGACCTTCTCCGGCGGCATGCGCCGCCGCCTGGAGATTGCGCGCGGCCTGCTGCACACGCCGCGCATCGTGTTCCTGGACGAACCCACGCTGGGCCTTGACCCGCAAACCCGCAACCAGCTTTGGACGCACCTGAAGAAGCTCAACGAGCAGGAACGCATCACCGTGTTTCTCACCACCCATCACATGGAGGAGGCGGAGCGAGTGGCGCACCGCATCGGCATCATCGATCACGGGCGTATTGTGGCGCAGGGCACGCCCGCCGAACTCAAGGCGCAAACCAATTCCGATTCGCTAGAGACGGCGTTCCTGGCGCTCACCGGGACCACCATCCGCGAGGAAGAAGCCTCCAACCTGGACCGCATGCGCAACATGACCAAGATGTGGCGGAGGCAGCGCTAATGAACGCCATCTACGTTCTGTGGCTACGCCAGATGAAGCGCTTCCTGCGATCCCGGTCGCGCATTGTGGGCTCTCTGGGACAGCCCATCCTTTATCTGGTGGCGCTGGGCTTCGGCTTCGGCCCGGTGTTCCAGCGCGCCGGCCAGGGCAACTACCTCCAATTCATCGCGCCCGGCGTGGTGGGCATGACGGTTCTGTTCAGCGGCATCTTCTCCGGCATCGAGCTCATCTGGGACCGCCAGTTCGGCTTCCTGAAAGAGGTGCTGGTGGCGCCGGTGCCGCGCTTCGCGATCATGGTGGGGCGCACGCTGGGCGGCGCCACGGTCTCCATGATCCAGGGCGCGCTGGTAGTGGCCATTTGCCTGGTGATGGGCTTCCGTCCGGCGAGTCTCGCCACGGTCCCGTACGCGCTGGTCTTCATGGCGCTGATCGCCGTGGCCTTCACCGCCATGGGTACGGCAATCGCTTCCGTGCTGAGCGACTTTCAGGGCTTCCAGTTCGTGATGGGCTTCGTGGTGATGCCCATGTTCTTCCTTTCCGGGTCCATCTATCCGCTGACCTTCGCGCCCAAGGCGCTGCGCGTGGTCGCCATCTTCGACCCGCTCTCCTACGGCATCGACGGCATGCGCACCGCCCTCACCGGCGTCAGCCAGTATGGAGGCGCAGTGGATCTGGCGGTGCTCTCCGGGGTCACCGCCGCGCTGCTGGCGTTGGGCTCCTGGCTCTTCTCGCGAATCCAGCTCTAGAGAGGCGGCTATCTGGAGAGACGAGGTTGGCGCGGACGGTTTCGCAGTTCCGCAGAGAATGAGCGCGGCCGGCCATGGCTTTCAAACACTCTTCTCGCCGTGCCTGGCGGCCGGCTGTTGATAGCGGAGCGTCATTGCGCGAGGGCGGGACCGGACTCCAGACGAATTGCCTGTCCGTCCGGCGTGCTGGCGGAGCTTCCGAAGATGCGGATGTTCGCCAAAGCATCCGCCGCGCCGGCGATGTAACCCAGCAAGACGCGGCCGCGCGCCGGAACGCTGATCCCATTTGGCCAGACCACGGCGGCGACGCCAGGTTCCGAGTCGTGAATCAATCCGGGAGCCAGGACCGGAATCGAGACAAAGCGCAGAGGCGATTGCAAATCGCCCGCGGCAAACGTGAGGGCCGCATCCCGTAGGTCGCGGGTCGCCTGCAAGTACACGGGAATTCGCGCCGTGTTTCCGGGCGCCAACTCCGGCGAGCCTAGCGCCAGCGAGCCATCCGCTTCGCGAAGCGGGCGCGATTCGGCATCCATGCGGCCGGGCGCGGCGGCGCTGCCCACGCTTCCCGTGCTCGCGCAGGCTCCGCCGCGCGACGCCCGCACCGGCCGCGCCGGGTCCAAGTTGTTCACGCGGAACAGCTCCAGAATCAGATCGCGAATGTCCAGCGTGTTATCGCCGCCGCGCGCGGTCGCTGTGTCCGCGGGGTAAAGGTCCATCGCATCGAAACGGTCCGAGCAGGCGGCGGGACGATAGCCCGGGAGATTGTTCACCGCGAAGAGCTCCTGTATCAGGTCGCGGATATCCAGCGTGCCGTCACCGAAGTTGGTGACAGTATCGGAGTTCGATGGCGCCACATCCCCGGCCATGTAGGTCAAGGCCACGGTCAGAGTACCCGCCGGGCCGGCGATCACGCCCACCGGCACGGCCCCCCCCGTGTTGGCCGCGTCAGTCACCGTGACCGTTACAGTATATGTCTGGCCCACCTGCGCGCCGGCGGGAATCGTGCCGCTCAAAACGCCCAGCGCCTGCGACGCCGCCACCGGCGTGCCCAAGCCAGTCCAGGAGAGGTCGATCGATCCCGAGGAGCCTCCGCTTACAGACGGCGCGGCTAGCGCGGCCGCCTGCGTGAACGTGAGCGCTCCAGTCAGCGCCGGGGCCCCACCGTTGGGTGAAATCTGCAAGCCGAACGACAGCGTGTCCACGCTCGCGCCGCCGTTCAAGGCGATCGAGACGGGCAAGTGGAAGGCCGCAGGCGCGGTGAGCGTCGTTGGCGCGGTATTCAGATTCGCGGGCGCGCCGGAGCCTGCCGGCTCGGAGACGGCCGTGACACTGCCCACCGCGGCGCTGGCCGCAAAATTCGCCGTCTGGTCCGAGCTCAGATTGCTGAACGATGCTGCGATCGGGTTGAAGGCGTCTCCGGCCAGGGACGGCGTCACTGTGTAATTGCCCGCCGCCGGCAGGCTCGCGAAGCTGTAATTCCCGTTGGAGTCCGTGGTCGCGCTGGCGCTCGCCGAGCCGCTCAGAGTGATGGTCACACCGCTAAGTCCGGAGCTAGCCAGAGTGACTTGGCCGGAGATACTGACTCCCGGCGGAGTGACATTGAAGCTCTGCGTCACCGGCGCCGCGGCCACCCAGTTCGTATCGCCCGCCTGACTCGCCTGAATGGAGCACGTCCCCAGAATCAGCAGCGTCACGGTATTGCCGGAGACGGTGCAAACCGAGGGGGTGGTTGAGGCGAACGCCACGCTTAGGCCAGAGCTGGCCGTGGCCGCGATGGAGAAGGCCGGCGACCCCACGATCACGTTGCTCAGCGGCGCGAAGGTGATGCTCTGCGAACCCTGCGTGACCTGGAAGCTCTGCGTCACCTCAGCCGCCGCGGCATAAAGGGCATTCCCGGCCTGGTCTGCCGCAATGGTGCAGGAACCAACCGCCGCCAGCGTTACCATGTTCCCGGACACGGTGCAAGCGGCGGTGGTGAGCGATGAGAAGGTCACCGCCAGTCCGGAAGTGGCGGTAGCGCTCACGGCGAACGCGGCGCTGCCGAAAGGCTCGTCGGATAGGGGGCCTAAGGTGATGGTCTGCGGTTCCAGCGCGCCGTTCTGCATCACCGGAATCTGCGCGCCGAGGATCTTGATATTGCCGGAGCGCGGCGAGCCGGTCGTATTCGCGGCGAAGGAGAAGTTCACTACGCCATTTACCACCGTACCGATGTTGAGCCAGCCGGAATCGCTAGCCGGCGCGAAAACGCCGCCCAAATCCGTGGCGGCCGGAAGCACGGGCAGCAACGAGTCCGATCCGGTTCCGGGCCCTTCGGTCAAGCCGGCCGCCGGACCCACAAATGCGTTGGGATACTCTTCCAACTGGTTGTTTCCAGCATCACCCACAAAGATGTCATCGGCGCCGTCCACCGTCACGCCGGTTGGGCCGCTCAGGCTGGATACCGGAGTGTTCAGTTGCGCGGTGGCCGCGATCCAGCGTTCTATGGCGTTGTTGCCGGTGTCCGCAATGTACACGTCACCGGCGCCATCCACCGCCGCAGCCGATGGGTTATTCAGCGCGGAAGAGAGCAGCGTCACTTGGCGCGTGGCGGCGTTCCATTCCTTCAGAGCGTTGTTGCCGTGGTCCGTTATGTAGAGGTTGCCGGAAGCGTCCACGGTCACGCCTGAGGGAGAGCTCAGGCCGGAGGCGACAAGCGGAATCAACTGCTGGGCGGCGGGGCTCCACTCTTCGATGGCGTTGTGGCCGGTGTCCGCGATGTAAACATTGCCGAAGGCGTCCACATCCAGGCCCTTCGGCCCGCTCAAGCCCGCCGAGACGAGCGTGCTCACCTGTTGCGTGGCGGCGCTCCATTCCTTCACCGCGTTATTGCCCGTATCGGCAATGTAGATGTTGCCCGAAGCATCAACGGCCAGTCCGGACGGGTTGCTCAGCCCCGATGAGATCAGTGTGGTCACCGTCGGGTCGCCTTGAATGGAAAGCACCGCGCCTTGCGAAGGCTGCACGCAATAGAGCGTGCCGTTGAAGCTGCTGTGTGGCCCGGGCGTACAGCCTTGCGCAAGCACGGCGGCATTGGCGGCGGTACGCACCAATCCGCCGAGGGCTTCATAGCCCTGCCCTGCCTCTGTGAGCGTGAAGGTAGCGGCGCCGGCGGGAGCGGCGGGGTCCTCCACGGTGACCGTGCCGGTGCGGGTGGCCGCGGTGAGGTTACTGTCGTACGTAAGCGCCACCAGGCCATTGCCTGTTCCGCTGGCGCTGCCCGCCAGGACGTGTACGAACGCGGCATTGGAAACCGCTGTCCAATTGCCGTTGTAGGTCACGATGACGGAGGATGTTCCGCCACCCGCCGCAACCAGCGCTCCGCTGGCGCCCAGCAGCGGCTGCCCGGAAACGGTGAAGCTTTGGGCCACAGGCACGGCAGCCTGATAATCGGCGTTGCCCGTTTGCGATGCGGTAATCCAGCACTGGCCCGTTGCCACGATGGTTACCGTTGCGCCGGACACGGTGCACACCGCCGTGGCGTTCGACGCGAACGCTACCGCCAAACCGGAGCTTGCCGTAGCCGTGAGGGTGAACGGCGCAGCGCCGGCCACCACGCCCGGCAGCGCGCCGAACGTGATGGTCTGCGGCGCGAGAGTCACGTTGAAGCCCTGCGTCACCGGCGCGGCGGCCGCGAAGTTTGCGTTGCCGGACTGGCTGGCGGTGACGGAGCAGCTTCCCGGCCCCACCAACGTCACGGTGTTCGCTGACACCGTGCACACCAGAGCGGTATTGGAAGCGAAACTCACCGGCAGGCCCGAGGTGGCGGTCGCGCTGACGGCGAACGGCGTGGCTGCGAGCGTCAGGTCGCTGAGGGCGCCGAAAGTGATGGTTTGCGAACCCTGCGAGACGTTGAAGCTCTGCGTCACCGGCGCGGCGGCCGCATAGGTGGCGTTGCCGGGCTGACTGGCGGTGATGGAACATTGTCCGACGCCCGCCAGCGTGACCGTGGTTCCGGAGACCGCGCAGACGGCCTGCGTGTTGGAGGCGAAGGCCACTACGAGGCCGGAACTGGAGGATGCGCTCAGTGTGAGGCCCGAGTTGCTGAAAGCCACGTCGCTTAGGGCGCTGAACGAGATGGTCTGCGGCAGCGCCAGCGCATTCTGCGTTACGGTGATCCGCTGCCCCAGGATGGCGATGTGCGCCACTTGCGGCGAGCCAGCGGAATTCGCCGCGAAGGAGAAGTTGACCACTCCGCCGGCGATGGATCCGATGGAGAGCCAGGGCTGGTCGCTGGTAGGCGCGAAGACGCCGGTGAGCGGCGCCGTGGCCGGCAGCGTGGGCAGCAGAGCGTCCGTGCCGCCCGTGGCGGTCTCCGTGAGGTTGGCCGGCCCGGTAAACACGTTGGGAATCTCCCGGACCGCACCGTTCTGCGTATCTGCGATGTACACGTTGCCCAGGCGGTCCACCGCCACGGCCGCCGCCTTTTGAATGCCCGAGGAAACCAGCGCACTCACTTGCTGGGTGGCCGCAGTCCACTCCTCAATGGCGCTGTCTTGCGTATCGGCGATATAGACGTTGCCCGAGCCGTCCACCGCCACGCCTGCAGGATCGCTAAGACCCGTGGAAACCAGCGAACTCACCTGCTGCGTGGCCGCGTTCCATTGCTTGATGGCGCTATTCCCGGTATCGGCGATGTAGAGATTGCCGGCCGCGTCCACCGCCACGCCAGAGGGCGCGGTCAATCCCCCCGAAACGAGGGCGCTTACCTGCTGGGTAGCCGCGGTCCATTCCTTCACCGCGTTGTTTCCCGAGTCCGCCACGTAGACGTTCCCAAATGAATCTACCGCCACGCCCGCGGGCGCGCTCAGCCCCGCCCCAACCAGCGTGGAGACTTGCTCCGTGGAGGCGTTCCACTCCTTGATGGCGTTGTTGCCCGTGTCCGCAATGTAGACGTTGCCAGCGGCGTCCACGGCCACGCCCGCCGGCGCGCTGAGCCCAGATGAAACCAAAGTGGAAACCTGCTGCGTGGCTGCGGTCCACTCCTTAATGGCGCCGTTGCCCGTGTCCGCGATGTACACGTTGCCCGCGGCATCCACGGCCACGCTGCCCGGCGCGCTGATGCCGGCAGCCGTGAGCGCCGTGAGCGGGCCGGGAGACAGGTAGTTCGCGCCGGCTTGGGTAACGGTCAGCGTGAGCCCGGCGATGGTCAGTGTCCCCGTCCGGCTGCCAGCTCCCGCGAAGGCGTCGTAGCTGAATTGCACAAGCGCATCGCCGGCGCCGCTGGCGCTACCCGGGGAGACGTGCAGGAAGCCGTCGTTTGCAACGGCCGTCCACGCGCCGCCATCCGTGAGCAGGACGGACGACGCTCCGCCGCCGCTGCCAACCAGAACCGAGGTCAGGCCAAGAGCCGTCGGGGCGAGAACGCTGAAGCTTTGCGAAACACTCGTGGCCGCGGCGTAATCCGTATTGCCGGATTGACTCGCCTGGATGGTGCATAACCCGAGTCCGAGCAGCGACACTGTGGTAACGGAAACGCCGCAAACCGCCGGCGTGGTAGAGGCGAAGGCCACGGTTAAACCCGAGGTGGTTGTCGCGCTGAGCGAGATCGAGCCGCTGCCGTAGATTTGATTCGCCAGCGAACCAAAGGTGATGGTTTGCGCGGCGGCTGTCACGTTAAAGCTCTGCGAGACCGGCGTGGCCGCCGCGTAGTTCGTGTTGCCGGCCTGAGTCGCCTGAATGGCGCAGCTTCCCACCGCCAGCAGCGTCACCGTGCTTCCCGAGACCGTGCAAATACTCAACGTGGTGGAAGCGAAGCTCACCGCCAGGTTCGACGAGGCCGTGGCGCTCACCGTGAACGCCGCACTTCCATAAACCTGATCCGATAGCGCGCCGAACGTGATCGTTTGCGGCGCCGGCGTTACGTTAAAGCTCTGCGAGACCGGCGCGGCCGCCGCGTAGTTCGTGTTGCCGGCCTGAGTCGCCTGAATGCCGCAGCTTCCCACCGCCAGCAGCGTGACGGTACTGCCCGAGACCGTGCAGATGCTCAACGTGGTGGAAGCGAAGCTCACCGGCAGGTTCGACGAGGCCGTGGCGCTCACCGTGAACGTGCCGCTCCCGAAGGCCCGGTCCGCCAGCGCGCCGAACGTGATCGTTTGCGGCGCCTGCGTAACCGAGAAACTCTGGGACACATTCGGCGCCGCCGCGTACATTCCGTTGCCGGCCTGGCTGGCCTGGATGGTGCAAGTGCCCAGCGTCAACGGCGTCACCATGTTTCCGGAAACGCTGCACACGCTCAGAGTAGTGGAGGCGAAGCTCACCGCCAAACCGGAACTGGCCGACGCGCTCACCGCGAAAGCGGGCGTCCCGTAGGGCACATTCGGAAGCGTCCCAAAGGTGATCGTCTGGCTCAGCAGCGTCGCGCCCGAAGTCTGCGTTACGGTGATCTGCTGGCCGAGCACCGTGATGTGCGCCACTCGCGAAGATCCGCCCGTGTTCGCGGTGAATGAGAAGTTCACCTCGCCGCCGCTCACCGTTCCGATGGTCAGCCAGCTTTGGTCGCTGGTGGGAGCGAAAACGCCCGTGAGCGGCGCGGCGGCGGGCAGCACCTGCGCCAGCGCATCCGACCCTCCCGCGCTGCCCTCGGTCAGTCCGCCGGTAGGGACGAGCGCGTACGGGATCTCCTTCACCGCGTTGTTGCCGCCGTCGATAAAGAAGACGTCGCCCGAACCATCCACCGCGGTTCCGTACGGCGAGGAGATTCCCGAGGAGAGCAGCGTGTTCACCGTCTGCGTGGAGGCGTTCCACTCCTTGATGGCGCTACTTCCCCCATCCGCGATGTATAGATTCCCGGAACCGTCGACCGCCACGCCGTACGGACTGTTCAACCCCGTGGAGACTACCGTGGAGACCGTTTTCGACGCGGCATTCCATTCCTTCACCGCGTTGTTTCCAGTGTCCGCGAAGTATACATCGCCGGCCGAATCCACGGAAACCGAGAACGGACTATTCAGGCTGGATGCGATGGCGCCTCCCGTCTGCGTGGCCACATTCCATTCGCGAATCGAGTTCGCGTTGTTAACCACGTAGAGGTTGCCCAGGCTGTCCACGCCCAGGCCGCCGATATTGCGCAATCCGGAAGACGTCACGTTGGTGAGTTGCTGCGTGGCGGCGCTGTATTCCTGGATGGTGCTGATCCCCGACTCGCTGATATAGAGATTGCCAAGCGCGTCCACCGCCACGCCGAACGGACTGGACAGGCCGGTGAGCGGATGCGTCACCTGCTGCGTGGCCGCCGTCCATTTGTCAATCAGGTTGAGCGTGCTGTCCGCCACGTAGACGTTGCCGGAGGCGTCCACCGCCAGCGTTTCCGGGCCCACCAGCGTGGAGGAAATCAGCGTGCCCACCGTGTTGGCGGCCGTATAGTTCGTGCCCGCCTGCGTCACCGTGAGCGTCAGTCCGGCGATGGTCAGAGTTCCCGTGCGCGTTCCGGTTCCCGTGTAGGCGTCGTAGGTGAACGCAACCACCTGGCTCCCGGTCCCGCTGGCGCTGCCCGCGGACACGTGCAGGAACGAATCGTTGGCGGAGGCCGTCCAGGAATTGCCGGTGAACAACACCACAGAGGACGATCCGGCAGCGCTGCCCACAGCCATGGAACTGGTTCCCAGTGACGTCGAGGCCACCGCCAAGAAGCTCTGCGTCACGCTTGGCGCCGCCTGATAGTTGGCGTTCCCCGCCTGGGCGGCCACAATGGAGCAGAGCCCCGCGGCCAGCAGGCTCACCGAGTTTCCGGATACCGAGCACACGCCGCTTGTAGCCGACGAGAAACTCACCGCCAGCCCGGACGACGCATTGGCGCTCACCGGGAATGACGGCGCACCCACCAGCGCATTCACCAGCGCGCCGAACGTGATGGTCTGCGGCGCCTGCTGTACCGTAAAGCTCTGCGGCACGCTGGCCGCCGCCGCGTACGAAGAGTTGCCCGCCTGGCTCGCCACAATGGTGCACTGCCCCGCCGCCAGAATTGTCACGGTATTGGAACTCACCGAACACACCGCAGGCGTATTCGAAGAGAAGCTGACTGCCAGGCTTGAACTGGCGTTGGCGCTCACAGTAAAATTCGCCGTGCCGTATGCTTTGTCCGGCAGCGAGTTGAACGTGATGCTTTGCGCCAACAGCCCGTTCTGCGTCACCGCGATGGACTGGCCCAGAATGCCGATGTGCGCCACACGCGAACTCGTGGTGGTATTGCCGCTGAAGGCAAAATTCACCACGCCGCCGGCGATGGCCCCGATGGTCAGCCAGCTTTGGTCGCTCGACGGAGCGAAGACGCCAGTGAGAGGAGTGCTGGAGGGAATCACGGCCGGAAGCGCGTCCGAGCCGCCCGGCGCGGTCTCCGTGAGGCCCGCCGCGGGACCCACATACGCCAGCGGCACCTCCTTGATGGCGTCATTCCCGCTGTCCGTGATGTAAACGTTGCCCGAGCCGTCCACCGCCACGCGGCGCGGTCCGCTCAGTCCCGACGAGACCAGCGTCGAAATCTGCTGCGAGACGGCGTTCCACACATCCACCGCGCTCAGGTTGACGTCAGAAATATAGAGATTGCCGGATCCGTCCACGGCAATGCCGCGGGGATTGGGCAGGCCCGCGGAAATCAGCGTAGTCACCTGCTGGGTCGCG
>Ga0335069_10003953_pt1 | contig 22167 bp, 17 predicted proteins | sample Lox_Sample_11_FD_206714 | JGI IMG/M metagenome (GOLD analysis project Ga0335069, IMG submission 206714) | Soil microbial communities from Loxahatchee National Wildlife Refuge, Florida, United States - Lox_Sample_1.1 | ecosystem: Environmental > Terrestrial > Soil > Wetlands | place: USA...
GGATTTCCGTTTCCTTGAAGGAGAGAAGAGCCCGTGGCCGTGGGTGATGGAGCGGCCGGAGAACGAGAAACCTGGCTCGTATCAGGACTGGTATTTCTTTGGCTACGGACACGATTACAAGAAGGCCCTTGGCGACTTTGTGCGCGTGGCAGGGCGGATCCCCCTGCCGCCGCGGTTTGCGTTTGGCGCGTGGTGGTCACGGTATTGGTCGTACAGCGACCAGGAGTTCGATGAGTTGGTCAAGGGCTTCCGCGAGAATTCAACGCCGCTGGATGTGCTGGTCATCGATATGGACTGGCACATCAATGAAGAGCAATTGAAGGCCATGGGCGAAAAGGACCAATCGGGAGAGGGCCTCGGCTGGACGGGCTATACCTGGAACAAGTTTCTCTTCCCCTATCCAGGCGATTTCTTGAAAAAGATGCACGACGACGGCCTGAAGGCCACCATGAATCTGCATCCAGCGTCGGGAATCCAGCCGTGGGAGCAGGCGTATCCGGCGATGGCGCGGGCCATGGGGATCGATCCGGCGACGAAGAAGTATGTGCCGTTCGATCCCACCAACAAAACCTGGGCGACGAACTATTTCAACCTCGTCCTGCATCCGCTGGAAAAGCAGGGAATCGATTTCTGGTGGCTGGACTGGCAGCAGGAGCAGCATACGCAGATGCCGGGCGTGCTGCCGACGTGGTGGCTCAACTATATCCACTTCACCGATCAGCAGCGCGAGGGCAAGCGGCCGCTGCTGTTCCATCGCTGGGGCGGGCTGGGGAATCACCGTTACCAGATCGGATTTTCGGGCGACACGATCTCGGTGTGGGAATCGCTGGCGTTCCAGCCATGGTTCACGGCGACGGCTGCGAACGTGGGTTACGCCTACTGGAGCCACGATATCGGCGGGCATATGCCGGGCGCGGTCGATCCGGAGCTGTTTACCCGATGGGTGCAGTTCGGAGCGTTCTCGCCGATTCTGCGCACCCACACCACCAAGAATCCCGAGAGCGAACGGCGGATCTGGGCGTATCCCGAGCCTTATTCAGCGGTGTTGCGCTCGGCGTTCCAGCTTCGTTACGCGATGCAGCCATATCTCTACACTGAGGCGCGCCGCACGTACGACACCGGCGTGGCGTTCCTGCGGCCGCTTTACTATGACTGGCCGGAGGAGGACGCAGCATACAAGAGCAAGGGTGAATACATCTTTGGCGAAGAGATGATCGCGGCACCGGTGGTGACGCCGGTAGACAAGGTGACGCACCTGGCGAGCGAAGAGGTCTGGCTGCCGAAGGGCGAATGGATTGAGCGGCCGACCGGAAAGCACTTTGAAGGGCCGGCAACGGAACAGCGAAGTTTTGCGATCAGCGAGATTCCGGTGTATGTGAAAGCCGGAGCGATTGTGCCGATGCAGCCGGCGGTGCTGCACACGGGTGAGAAGCCGGCCGATCCACTGATCGTGAGCGTGTGGCCGCAGAAACCGGGCGAAAGCTCGAGCTATACCGTGTATGAAGATTCCGGCGCGTCAGTCGAATACCAGCGCGGTGTCTTCGCGCGCACGCCCATCAAAGCCACGCAAACCGGCGACATATGGCGCGTTGAGATTGGGCCGGCAGAGGGTCGTTATCCGGGGGCACCGAAGACACGAAGCTACGAGGTGCGACTGCCCGCCGACTGGCCGCCCGCGACGGTCACAGTGAACGGCAAAGCGGTGCCGCAAGGTGGAGAGGGCAAGGCGGGATGGAAGTTCGAGGGCAACACGCTGACCACGATCGTCCCGGTTCCAGAGCAGAGCACAGCCACCAAAGCGGTCGTCGAAGTGCGGCGGGCAACAGGATTGACGGCGCGCCGAGTCGAGCTTGATGGCTTCGCCGGCACGATGACTCGGCTGCGCGCGGCCTATGACGCGCTGCAGCAGTCTTCTGCGGTGCCGCCCGACCCGCTGATCGACGCCATGCAGACGGGCGACCGGTTGAGCTATCATCCCGAGCGCGCTGTAGAGGAGCTTGCACACTTCCACGATGTACTGCCCAGGGCGCAGACGGCCGTCAACGCACTCGGCGCGAACTCGGATGAGCGCATTAACGCGGCGATCCAAAGGATGGAGGGTCTTTACAGGAGAATTGGGGGCGCTCAAAACCCGGGCTTCGATCCCCAGGCTCTAAGACAGGACAACCTGGACAAGCTGCACCGCGCCGAGCGGCTGGTCGGTGATGCCGCAGAGTAAGGGACGGGGAACGTTCGAGGGGAGTGCGAAGCGCAGGTCATCCCCTCGACGGGCTGAGGTATCAGTTGAGGCCGCTTTGCGTGGCCTTTACGAGCGTTGCCCCGGTCCTGGTGGCGTAATAGATGCTTGAAGCCTCGGGATAGGTCGTGGTATTCGCGTCGTTGTCCACGACGATTCCGGTAGGTCCGCCCGCCGCCGGAAGGGCGGTGGTGCTGGAGTTGACTGTCGGGGGGCCACTTGTGATGTCAAGACTCATCACGCATCCACCTGTTCCGCCCGAGAGGGTCGCAGCACAGTTATTGGTCACTCCGACGAAGAGGTAGTCAGTGCTGGTTGTGGCGTTGTAAAACTCTGCAACAGGTGAAGCATCTGCGGCGCCAGTCGTCAGAAACGTGTCGGACAAGGCGGGCGAGTTTATCGCAAGATCAGGACCGAAACCGACAGCATACAAGACGGGATCCGTGCCCGTGTCATCTTCACCGGCCGCGTACAGCAGTGGCGTGCCCGAGCAAGGGCTCACGGAGACGTCGCAGTTGTAATAGTCGTTACTGAAATCCACACCGTAGGGACCCGTGTAAGTAGTGTTTTCGCCGCCTACGGTCACGCCAAGGCTCGACCCTGTCGGATCAGTCGCCGAAATCTGGGTCACATACTCATTGGCGCTGTTGTCGTTGAAGGCGCCGTAGACCTTTTCGTTGATGACGTCGACGACAGGCGGATTCGCGGCTGTATCGTCATACGTGCCCACATTCCCGCAGGTCACCGTCGGCGAGGCCCCTGTGTCGTTTACATAGTCGATGCGAGATCCCGTATCGGTAAAGAAAACATCGTTCGTCAGTGAATCGTAGACGGGACTGGAAGGAGCGCCCGGAGGTCCGCTGCTGCTGCAATCGACCAGCGCAGCCCAGACGATCGCGGGCGTGCCGCCGCCAAAGACGGGGCTGATCTTGTAGATGTAGCCGGCGCCGTGCGGAGACCAGGTATACGTGGTCACGTACGCGGCGTTGGTTGTGTAATCGATGAAGGGTGCAGTGGTGGAGTTCTCGACGCCGTCCGCAGGAATTCCATCGGGCGTAAGCGGAATGCTCCAGTCAGATGCATTGTTTGTGCTGTTGAGGGTGACTCCGTTTTGGATACTCGGCGCGACGGCTGCGGTGGCGCTCGCGCCGTTGTTGCCGGTCGTGCCGATAGTCAAAACGTGAAAATTGGCCCCTCCCGTCATCAGATCTTCGACGTAGGCGAGCTGCGTTCCATCCAATGAAACACTGACCGCCGCCGGAATTTCTCCGACGCCCGAGGCATAAGCAAAGAGCACAGACGGCGCCGTCGCCGCGTCGACCGAGTAGCAATAACCGCTGGTGTCGCCTGAAGTGTAGAGATTGTTGTAGCCGACGATATTCGCCTGACCACCCACTGCGGGAGTGGCCGGGAGACCGATGGTCACGAAGTCATTCGTGCAACTCGGCGCCGCGGTCACGTCAAAGGTGTACTTGGCTGGAAATGTTTGCCCGCCGCCAGGATCGGTATTACCGCTTTCGATGATCGGCGCAAAGGTTACCGTTCCCAGCGGAACATTCCAGTCTCGCTGGAAACCCTTCGACGCAATTCTGACGTTCCGGCGAGGCGACCCGGTCCACCACGCTCCCCTGTGATGCAAATACCAGGACTGCACCCAGCGCGGATCCTTTTGCGCGCGCGCCAACAGAGCGCGATTGTTGGTGGTCGAAAAGAGAAGGTTACGCTGCGTCCAGTCGGACACGACACCCACGCGCGTATGCTGGAAGGTTGGCACGGGCAAGGTTTTTTTATTCGAAACCACTTGTGAGGTTTTTGCTATCGGAGCTGCCTGCGAGTGGCTGATCGATAAATCGAGCGCGCGATGCGATGTCGACTGCGCCGATACCAACGCAGATGCGACAACACACCCTATGGCTACCGCAAAACGTCTCATTTTTTTATCCTTAGATTTGAATCGGGAAACAACTCGAACTAGCGGCTATCCCCATGCCAACAGGCTCGTAACTAGTTCTCGCTGCCACTCTTAGCCAAGCGCGTTCGCCTTCTCACATCGCTCGCCCCATCGCGATTATCAACCCAAAACAATGATTAGCAAGATCCAAATCATGACTTGGAGATAACTTCGGTCATTAGCAAAGCAGTAACTGGGCGGTGAATTGATTTGCACTTTGGCAGACGCATTGCAGAACACAACTAATGCAACTAATGTAATAACTTACCTGACACGAAAGTTGCATCGGAACTGCATGCATACCTGCGCGATAGAACAGCCTAGCTCGTGCCGAATCTGGTAGAGATTAGTATACCGCCAATCTCGACGATGAGTTACTGTACAGATCAACATTGCTTACAACTTTAGATCATCTTCGCCGCGCCTCGCCTTCGCGCGGCGGCGATGAAAAGGCGCGCCGGAGACGCAGAGGCGGTGCTGCGGCGTTGGCTTTGATGGGTTGGATGGATTTCGCGGCGGGGCGAAGGAGCCCGACTCGCCGGGGCTGAAGCTACTGGCTGTCTGCTATTGAAGCTTGACCGCGAATCTTAATCGTGGCAACATTTGCCACCCTTCGCCTCGATCTTGACGACCTCGGGCTGGACATAGGACTGATTGTTGTCGACGATGTAGCCGTCTTCGTACTTGTCGTGGTGTCGAACCCACGCCATGGTGTGCTTCAGGCCGGCTTCGTCGCGGCCCTTCGGCGCCATATCGAGAAAATTGTAGGTGCCGACCAAAATGTCGAGGCCGCGCGCATAGGTCGAGTAGGTGTGAAAGACCTGGCCGCTCGCGTCTTTGTAAAAGACGGTCAGACCGGGACGTTCGGTCGCGGGAAACGCCATCATCTGGTAGTTGTAGAGGACCTCTTCTTGTCCGATCTCTTCCGGTGATTGCGAAACCTGGTAGTCAAAGTTGAAGTCGCTGCCGTAGGACGAATACCAGGGGAACTTCCAGCCCATGCGTTTCCTGAAGGCCTCGATCTCGGGGAGCGGAGCGTGCGAGATGGCGGCGAATGTGACGTCGCGATGGGCGAGATGGATCGTCATGCCGTCAAACTGATCGGCGAGATACGAACAACTGGGGCAGCCTTCTTTCCAGCCGGGGCCGAGCATGAAGTGGTAGACGATGAGCTGGCTACGCTTGCCGAACAGGTCGGAGAGCACAAGCTTGCCTTCGGGCCCGTCGAATTCGTAGCGCTTCTCGATCTTTTCCCAGGGCAACTCACGGCGGAGCCGGCTGATTTCGTCACGCTGACGTGTGAGCTCTTTTTCTTTCTTCAGGAATTCCCTGCGCGCGGCGATCCATTCCTGGTGAGAGACAACTGTGTGCTGCCTGAGCTCGGTTGCGGTGGCCATATCAGACTCCTTGGTTGCGAATCACTTGAGGGATGAACTGGAATTTCAAGGAACCGTTCAAAGAGATCGGATGGCCTTCTCTTCAAGCGCCTCGGCTTTCCTTTGCTCCGGCAAATTCGAACTGTTCCCGGTTCCCTTGTAGTATGACTGGTTTTCATGCAGGGGAAGCAACGGGAAGCATTGTCCCCCCGGCGCTTCCGCCCCATACCTCGCCCGGTTATCTAACTCGCTTCTTTGGCCGGAACCAGCCGAAGACGATTGCCGCCAGTCCGCCGCTGCCGGCGGTGCTGCCGGCAAAAACAGCCGCCGTGGTGGCAACGCATAGGGGACACATGGGAACCTCCCAGGTGGAGTGAGATCAGAGATCACTAAGGCATCACCCAGCGATTTGCGAGTAGCCAAGGCCCTTTCGCACATATGCAATCTGCCCGACGTGATAACTCTCGTGAAAGGAGAAGAAAGCGATCTGGTCGGCGATGGTTTTTGTGTTGGGCAGGCTGATATTTGCCGGCTTCGCCAAGTGGCCGTCGTCCAGGGCTTCGAGCTTGGCGTGGAGCTGCCGGCCGATGCGCTGAGAGACGGAATGGATCTCGTCGACGGAGGGATATCGTCCAACCTCCGCCAGTGCAGCGCCTCGGCCGAAGAGTTTGCCCCACCCGGTGTCTGCCTGCTCGCCCAGGGACCGCAACAGCGATGCACGAGTCTCCGTGACGTGACCCGCAAGCCATAGGATGGAGTTATTTTTGCTGGTGAGAGGGGTTTGCAAATCGGCAGCCGTTATGCCCTCCAGCGCTTTGGCGACCAACCCGTCGTTGGTCTTGAAGATTGCCGCAATCGGAGCGAGAATCGCGCTGCATGTTGACGTGGCAGAACTCATGGAGACTCCTTGGTCAAATTTGGGGCTTGGATTCAACGTGCGCTGCGGCCTACTTACCCTCGCTCGGCGCGCTCGCGGACTCTTGAATGAATGTAGCCCCAGCCCTTATTCACGCCTTCGCGATGGTCCGGCTGAATGGGCCCGAACGCCGTGTGGTTGAACCGAATTACGGTTTCGCCGCCTTCTTCGCTCAGGCGGTAGATCACGTTATTTGTGACGGGGCTCGACATCATGAGCGGGCCGCAGAACTCGAGAAGCACCGGCGGCTTGTAAGACTGCACGGTCGCCCAGTAGTGGCCCTTGCCATCGCCGAGGTCGCGATACCAGCGGCCGCCGGGCCATTCTTCGAGCTTCATCTGCATCGAGGTTCCGTCAGGTCTCTGGCTCTCGGGTCCCAGCTCCTCGAGCAGCGCGGCAAAGGTTTTTTCGAGCGATGCGCGCACGCGGATCTCCTGGGTCACGCGCATCATCAGGTTTTCAACGGATTCGGCTGTCATGGTCGTCATTCGATTTTCCCCTTGTTTTTGAGTTCAGTTGCGGGCCGGTCGTCGATCAAAGCTCCGTACGCCTACGCGAACAGATCCGGCTGATTCTTGCCCGTGGTGATCAGGTTACGCAAATTGGTGTTGGTGAAATCCTGTTGCTTCATCGCTCCTTCATCCTTCGTCCGGCTTCGTTGCTCGATCGGTCTCAGCCTGAGCACGCTCGGCTCGCTCCTTGACGCGACCCAACTGATGACGCCAGAAGCGTTCGAAGGTCTCGGTCCATTCATGGACCGGCCGAATCGCTTCGGCGTTGGTTCGATAAAGCTTGTGGCGTCCATTGCGCCGCACATGCACCAGCCCGACCCTCCGCAAAACACCCAGATGCTTGGAGATGGATGGCTGATCGAGTCCGACCGCCACGACGATCTCCCCTACCTGCCGTTCGTCGCCAGCCAGGTAGGTCAGAATCTGCCGGCGCCTGGGCTCGGCGACGGCGTTAAACGGATCAGAGGTGGTGGCCGCCCTCGCCATGATTTGCCTACAATACATTCCTATATGGGAATATGTCAAGAGGAAAATTTCCCATCCTGCCAGGCAGACGAGATGAAACCCCGCGCGCTCGGGGGGTGCGTTAATTGAAACGCGCCTGGCCCGCGTCGAACGGCGCAACAAAATGACGCTATACTTCTGCGCATGCAAACCGATCCGGCATCGGAGTGGCGTCGTCTCGCCGATGAATATCACGCCAGAAGCGATGAGGAGCTGCGCGAATTGGCAGCTGACTTTTCCGATTTAACTGACACGGCACAGCAAGCGCTCTGTCAGGAAATGCGCAGCCGCGGCTTGGGTGATCCGGCGGCAGCGACGGCCGTGAGGCAACAAGCCAACTTGAAGCAGCTATCCACTAACGCGCCTTGGTCGGCTGCGAGCAGCGCGGACACGTTGGCTCAGGCCGTCTACGCGATGCAGGACTCGGTGCCCGGCCTCATAGGAAGAGTGCCAAATCTTGTTTCCGACAACGTAGACCAAGGGAAGGACAACGCTGAGGGCACCAACGAGTACACGTGGAAGACAGAGTTGTGCGAACTCGACACACCCGAAGATGCGATGCAGCTTCAGGAAGTGCTTAAGCGCGCCGGGATAGAAAGTTGGTTCAACTTCGGTGGATACACGAGCTCGTCTGTCCCGTCGATATCGCATTCCCTGTTGATCGGGGGCATCAAGGTCCTCGTCGCCGCAGATCAGCTGGATCACGCGAGAGAAATCGCCGTCAAACCGATTCCGCAGGAGATCATCGACGAATCGAAGGAGGAGATTCCGGAATTCGTCGAACCCAAATGCCCAAAATGCGGATCGGATGACGTCGTCCTCGAAGCGGTCGATACCCAGAATCACTGGCGATGCGAGGCGTGCGATAACGCGTGGACCGACGATGCCGAGCCGGAAAGCGCCAGTCCCACCAATCCCGCCCCTGAAAAGGCCTCATAAACGGAAAGAGCCGCCCGGCAACAGGGCAGCTCTTTCCTCAGGGAGAATAGTTCCAACGGAGGCAAACCCATTAGAACTTTCTGGCTGCATAGTAGGTTCGGGGGAAAGGAGTGTCAAGGAAAAATATCCGCAAAAATAAACCGCTTATTTTCATAGATTTAACGCGATCCCAAAGAGCCTGGCCCGCATTCCATCTTCGTGATATCTTCGCCTGATGTCTTCTGCCAATCCCCGAGAATTCACCGGGTTTCTTCGGGTTTCGGTCTAATTTTCCACAGGCTAACCCGTGCATTAACCCTTCGGATGCGGCTCGTGGACAGCCCCCCTCGGCTCTTCCCATTCCATTCGCAGATCGAGATGGATGAACTCCTCATCGAAGACCGAGGACGCTGGCTTACCACGGGCAATCCGGTAAAGCGCTCTTCCGCCTCCAAAGAATCCGCCCAGTATGATGGCTGCGCCCCCGCCCACCAGGCACAACACGGCAATGCCGAACAGCAGCTTGCTCGTCTTCTCCACATCCGACTCAACAGACTGCGGAATCGCCGTCAGATCGGCCTCATAGTGGACTGATTCGATCAGCCGGTGACTGTCGTCTGGTATCGCGTCGCCGCTCACCACTGCCACCAGGGGCCCGCTGTGGCGCACCTCAAGCGATGCCAGATCGGAATCGGTCAGCGGCTTGGGCCACGCCGGCTGTGCCTGGCTGCCGGCCTTCAGGTAGGCGCGGATCGCCTTCTCCTGTGCCTGAGCGATCTGTGGCGTCGGGTAGTCGATGATCGTCAGCGTGGCCTGGCCCGACCTCAGCGAATAGTCAGCCGTGACGGTCTCGGCTCCCCGGTCGAAACCCACCAGCGACGGCGGCAGAACTCCGCCTGCACCCTCGTAGCCTGCCGGCCCCACGGCGTAGTGGGTGGTCTGCGGGTCGAGAGAGGTCTTGGGCAAATCGGCCAGGATGGGCGGGGCCATCGAGACGGTTCCCTCCGCCGCCGGCAGCTGCCGGGCAATCTCGCGCATCTCGCCGGCCGACATGGGGCCGATGCGCGAGAAGGTCGCGTCGACAACAATCGGTCCCTGCCAGAAAACTACGCGGTTGTGGTTTGAGGCTGCACCGTTGCCGATCGTCTCTTTGGGCCAGCCGTTCTGCCGGTAAAAGGTGTAGGCGCCATAGGCGCCGCTGGCATCGTTAAAGCGCAGGGCACGCACGGTCAGCGTATCGCTCTCGCGCTTGTAACTGGCAGAAAGTCCGGTCTGGTACCCGTATTCCTTCAGCGTGGCGGCGTTGGTCGGGTCGGCCTGCGAGGGCTCGGCTAGAACCTTCGATGGTTCCGACGCAACCCAGCCATCAAACGCGTCAGGCAACAGCGCTTTTGGCGAGGGCGGCAAAGTGATGGTTGCCGCGGCTTTCTTTTCCGCTTCCGTCGGCTGGCCGCCTTGCGCGGCAACAGTAGCTGTGCCGCAGAACAGCGCAATCGAACCAGCCAGAAGAGTGAACCAACGTGCCAAAACAGCTCCAGTCGACGGGCGCGATGGGCGGTGCGATCCGCAAAAGGTTTCAACGAACGCCCGACTCTTCAGGGTACACGCTCGATCACCGCCTGGTCACTTGGGGACTTCCAGGCGTCGAACGCCGCCAGCGCGCGCTCGCACTGCATGCGATGACGCTCTTTCTTGTCGCGCACCCGGCGGCGAGTCTCTTCATCGAGCGGCTCCAGCAGATCGAAGGTGATGTTCGCGGGTTGAAAATTCTTCGCGTCCGCGTGCGTGATGTAATGGACCAGCGAACCCAGCGCTGTTGCGCGCGGCGAGGGTGTGGGCTGCCTGCCTTGTGCCATCCCGGCCGCGTAGATGCCCGCGAGCAGACCGGTGGCTATGGACTCGGTGTAACCTTCGACGCCGCAGATCTGGCCGGCAAACGCCAGGCGCGTTGCAGAGTTCTTGAGCATGAGCGTCTCGTCGAGCAGGATCGGCGCGCAGATATATGTGTTGCGGTGGATCTGCCCATAGCGCAGAAAGCGCGCGTTCTCCAGCCCCGGAATCAGCCGCAGGATCCGCGCCTGCTCGCCATATTTCAGGTGGTTTTGAAAGCCCACGAGGTTGTAGCTGTCGGCGCGCAGATTCTCCTTGCGCAGCTGCACCACTGCCCACGGAATCCTGCCGGTGCGCGGGTCGCGCAGGCCCACCGGCTTCATCGGTCCAAAGCGCAGCGTATCCCGGCCGCGGCCGGCGAGCACCTCGATGGGAAGGCAGGCTTCGAAGTACCGGGGCCCCTGCGCGCCGGCTTCCGGCGCACCGGGTGGGAAGTAGTCGAGCTTCTCCCACTCCTTGCTCTCGGCTGTTTCTGCCGCCAGCAGCGCGTCGTAAAAGCGGTCGTACTCCGCGCGATCCATCGGGCAATTGATGTAATCGGCGGTCCCCTTGTCCCAGCGCGCGGCAAAGTAGACGCGGTTCATGTCGATGGAATCGGCATCGACAATCGGCGAAATCGAATCGTAGAATGCCAGCCTCCCGGACCCGGTCAGGCGCTCGATTTCTTTGCTCAGCGCGTCGGACGTCAGCGGCCCCGTTGCCACAATCGTGCACTTCGTACCGTTCTGGTCCTGGACCGGCGAATCGTCGACCGGCGAATCGTCCAGCCGAGTCACTTCCTCGCGGATCACGCGGATGCGCGGCTCGGCTTCGATTGCCTCGGTGATGCGCCGGGAAAACTCCACGCGATCGACGGCTAATGCGTGTCCGGCCGGTACGGCGGTTTCATCTGCAATGCGCAGCAGGGACGAGCCCGCCCGGCGCATCTCCTGCTTCAAGAGCCAGGGTGCGGTCCACTCCGATTCGCTCTTGAGCGAGTTCGAGCAAACCAGTTCGCCGAACTCCGTGGTCTGGTGCGCCGGTGTCAGGTGCGGCTTGCCGTCGACAACCCGGCGCATCTCGTAGAGATCTACCTCGCACCCAAGACGGGCGGCCGTCAGCGCCGCCTCGGGACCGGCGAGCCCTCCACCGATCACACGAATCTTCGTCATACTCTCCTCGGCCAGGCTGCCCAAGGCAGCTCCCAGCTTATTAACGGCGGTCCGCGATTCTCATGACCTCAAGCGCCGTCTGCCGCACCGCATGCAGCCAGCCGCAGCAGAGCCTCTCCCTCCAGCCTCACATTCCTCCACTCATCCAGAAAATCTGCGCCCAGCCCGCGGTAGAAATCGATGGCCGGCGTGTTCCAGTCAAGGACCTCCCACTGGATGCGGCGGCAGCCTTTCTCAATGGCGATCGCCGCGACCCGCTGCAGCAGAGCTTTGCCGATGCCGAGACCGCGAAACTCCGGATGAACGAAGAGATCCTCGAGATAGATTCCGGGGCGGCCCACCCAGGTGGAGTAGTTGAAGAAATAGAAAGCGAAGCCTGCGGGCCGGCCGCCGTGCTCGGCAATCAGGCAGAAGTAAAAAGGGTTTGGACCGAAGCCGTCGCGCAGCAAGCCCGCCTCGGTCGCCGTTACGGCATCGGGGGCTCGCTCAAACTCGGCCAAAGCACGGATAAAGCCGAGGATCAATGCGCTATCAGCCCGCGTGGCCTCGCGAATTACGGTCTCCATAACTCGATTCTAGGGCAACCTGATTCCGGGGCCAGATCACACCACTCCGACCCGTCGGGCCTTGCCACCCGGGCAGCGATTCAAATCGACCGAAGCCTTGTGCGGTCCACACACACACAAGGTGACAGCACACGAGGGGCGCAGTTTCCAGCCTGTGATCCAGGCCACAATCGACCGGGCGCACGCCCATCTACCATCTCACTTGCGCCCGATCGCCACTGAAGGGATGGTGCCCGCAACGGCCCGAGTCCGTCAAAGCGCGGCGATCGACCCCTTGTGCAGAGCGCAGGGTTGGATTTAACGTTGGTTTGGCTGGAAAGGCGCCGTGCCGCCCTGGTTGCCGTGTGCTCGCTTTGGACCGCATCGTGAAAGCAAAGCGAGAGACAGGGACGTTCACGGGTTCGGCGGCTAAAGCAGCCAGGCTCGATCGGAGTGTGCTCTCGTATCGGGCGCCGTGAAGAACTTGAAATTTTTAGAGCTTGCGGGCACATGCTCCCGCCGCTCTCAAGGAGAGAACATGAAACGCAATCTTTCAGTTTGGCTGGGGATGGCTGCAACCGGCCTGCTGGCAATTTCACTTGCACCCGCCGGTGCGCAAGCGCCGGCAGCGACGGCTCCCGCGGGCAATACCGGCAAGATCCACGGCAAAGTCATTAATCCCACCGGGCAGCCGCAGGGCCAGGGGACAGTGAGCCTTTCCACCGACGGCGGAGTGACCCTGAAGTATTCGTTCCCGGTCTCCGATACCGGCGAGTTTACCGGCGAAGCACCGCAGGGAACCTACATGGTGATCTATCGTGCCAACGACACGCCGGCGGGAAAGATGGTCGACTCGATCCGCGGCGTGAAGATTACCGCCGGACAGGATCTCGCGCAGGACATCGACATGACGCGACAGGAATATGTCGACAAGATGTCTCCGGAAGAGAAAAAGCAGCTCGAAGAACTGAAGAAGACCAATGCTGAGGCGGTCAAGGCCAACTCGGTGATCAATGCGTTGAATGCCGACCTGAAGGTCGTGAGCTCAGATAAACACGACATCGACACGGCGGGAACGACTGCGGCTCAGGCCTTGGGAGCATCGGCTTCGAGAAGCGACATTGCTACCAAGACGGCCGAGATCCGGACGACGAAGTACACCGACATTGAAACGCTGATGACCAAGGATACCGGTCTGAAACCGGACGAGGCGCTGCTTTGGGTCAACCTGGGCTACGGACAGACGGGCCTGAAAAAGTATGACGACGCCATCACTTCATACAAGAAGGCACTCGACCTTGAGAATGCGGCGAAGAAGGTGCGCCCGTCGGTGATTTCCCTGGCCAATGCGGGACTGGGCGAGATTTACGCGCGGACCGGCAAGGTGCCGGATGCGAATGCAGCCTATGATGCGGCCGCCAAGGCCGATCCTCCAAATGCACTGCTGCATCTTCGCAATGAAGCGGTGATCTTCTTCCAGGAAAACAACTCCCAGGCCCAGGTGGCTGCGGCCGATGAGGCCATTAAATCCGACGCCAACCCATCAGACCCGAACCTCGCGATCCTTTACTACATCAAGGGTCAGGGCCTGGTGCAGAACGCGACGGTCGACCCCAAGACCAACCGGATTGTTCTGCCGCCCGATTGCACGGCCGCGTACCAGAAGTACCTGGAGCTGGCGCCGACCGGCCCCTACGCTGCCGAGGTGACCGGCATCCTGCAGCAAGCCGGCGAAAAGGTCAGCACGTCGTACAAGGCCCCCAAGGCGAAGTAACCGCCTTTGGAAACTGACGAACTTCAGTGGGCGTCCGCAAGGACGCCCTTTGTGCCTCTGCCGGGAACGGATCTCGCCGGCGAGCGCCCTGTGCAGAAGTCCTACAATCCAATCCATGAGCCCCGATTCGAGCCCGGACTCACTCAGCTACGAAGACGCGGCAGTCCTCGTCGCGAAATTCGCGGCGAAGCTGGCCAGGACGCGCCGGCCAATCGAGCGCGTCAAACTGCAGCATGCGGCGGGAAGGGTTCTTGCTCAGCCAATCCGCGCCGACCGGGACCAGCCGCCTTTCGCTCGTTCCACGCGCGACGGGTTTGCCTGCCGCGCAGCAGAAGCCTCAGCCCACGGCCCTCTCGCCGTCACCGGAGCCACTCGTGCGGGCGATGCGCCCTCGGGGCCCCTGGTCCGCGGCTCCGCCTGGGAGATCATGACGGGTGCGCCCGTTCCCCGGGGAGCGGACGCCGTGGTGATGTTGGAGCACGTCGAAGTCGTCAACGGACGCGTGCGCCTGCTGGCGCCGCGAACCGTTGAGGCCGGCGAAAACATCGTCGAAAAAGGGGCCCAGGCTCGCAAAGGCGCCGAGCTTCTTCCCGCCGGCACGGCGATCGGCGCCGCGCAGATCGCGCTGGCCGCGGCCTGCGGATGCGCAATTCTGCCGGTCTTTCGCAAACCGCGTGTCGCCATTCTCGCCACCGGAGACGAACTGGTACCGGTCGCCTCGTCCCCCGCCCCCGGCAAGATTCGCAATTCCAACGCACCCATGCTCGCGGCGATGGCAACTGCGTTGGGCGGCGAACCAAAGATACTGCCAGTAGCAAGAGACAACGCCAAGGCGCTCGACAGAGCGCTTGCCCGGTCGGCCGATGCCGATCTGCTGCTGATTACGGGCGGCGTCTCCGCCGGCAAGTTCGATCTCGTCGAGCCTGCCCTGGCCCGAGCCGGCGGCCGCTTCCATTTTACGGGGGTCCGCATCCAGCCCGGCAAACCGACAGTGTTTGGCGAGTTGCCGCGTCGCCATGGCACAAATCCCGTCCAAAACAAGAACGGCACGAAGTGCTACTGCTTCGGGCTGCCCGGCAATCCCGTTTCATCTGCCGTCACGTTTCTGCTCTTCGCCGCGCCGGTGCTGGCCGCACTTGGTGGATCGCGGCAGATGTACCCGAGGTTTGCATTGGCCAAACTCGCTCACGGCGTGAAGGTGAACCCCGGCCTCACGCGCTTCTTGCCCGCGGCGTGCAAATTCGGCAGAGCGATTTCCAGCTCGGAGCCTGAGGTTGCTCTCGTTCACTGGCAGGGCAGCGGCGATATCGCCGCCATGGCGCGCGCCAACTGCTTCCTGGTTGTGCCGGAAGACGCGCGTCTCAATGCGGGCTCGATCGTCCGCGTTCTTCTCGTCTAGTATTCTGAATCGGAAAACCGCGGATTCATCAACCCGCGTGGACTCGAATGTCGCCCAAGAAACCCAAGCTCTCGCATTTCGATAAGGCCGGCAAGGCCATCATGGTCGACGTGGGCTCCAAGCCGTCTACGCGCCGCACCGCAACTGCCTCAGCATTCATCGCATTGTCGCGAGCGGTGCTGGCTGCATTGCCGAAGAACCCCAAGGGCAATCCGCTCGAGGTGGCTCGCGTGGCCGGAATCCAGGCCGCCAAGCGCACTTCTGAGCTGATTCCAATGTGCCACCCCCTGGCCCTCACGCATGTCGACGTGGACGCGGGAGTCGTCAGAGGTGGAGTGCGCATCACGGCGACGGTGGCAACCACCGCGCAGACAGGCGTGGAAATGGAGGCCTTGACTGCGGCGGCTGTCGCGGCGTTGACCATCTACGACATGACCAAGGCGCTGGATAAGAGTATCGTGATTCGCGAGCTTCGGCTGGAGTCGAAGACCGGCGGCAAGAGCGGTGACTTTGCGAGAAGCAGGAAGTGAAAAAAGGTAAGACAGTCCCTCGCACCTGGGGGACCGGAGATGCGCTACGCGAAATTGCCTTAAACTTAGAGAGGCTCGGACCACCCGTGCGGAAGTGGTGAAATGGCAAACACACCAGCCTTAGGAGCTGGCGCCCAAAAGGCTTGCGGGTTCAAGTCCCGCCTTCCGCACCAGCTATCATCCGCCTCGCTGAGTCGCTTGCTCGCTACTTCAGCCTCGCTCCCAGCGGCACCTCTTCCAGAAATCCCGCCAGCACCGGTGCGCCGCCTTCCAGCGACGCCGCCAGCAGCATCCCGTTCGACTCCAGCCCACGCATCTTGCGCGGAGCGAGGTTAGCGACGATCACGATCTTGCGGCCAACCAGCTTCTCCGGCTCGTAGTATTCCGCGATGCCGGCCAGGATCTGCCGCTTCTCGTAGCCCAGGTCGACCTCAAGCCGCAGCAGCTTGTCGGCCTTGGGAATGCGCTCGGCCACCAGCACTTGCGCCACCCGCAACTCCACCTTGGCGAAATCGTCGATGGTGATGTGCTGCTTCTCTCCGCTCACGCCCGCTTGTTTCGGATCGGATCCCTCTGCCGGAGGGGTCGATCCTGCAGCAGGCTGCAGCGGCGCATCGGACGGCGCCGGCGCGGGCGTGGCCGTCAGCCGGCTGCTGGCCAGCGGTGCGGGAACCTGGTCCACCTTCGCCGTCTCCACTGGCTTCGCCGCATCGGCCGGAGCCGCCGTCGTTGGCGTAATCGTGCCGGCTGCCTTGCCCTGTCCAGCTGTCGGATTTACCGACGTCGCTGCCGGAGCGCTCGCCGGAGCCACAATCTCCCGCTCGCTCGTCGATTCCGCGGCGCCGCGGTTGTCTTGTTCCTCGAGATTCTGCATACGTTCGATCGCGTCCTTCTCCGCGCGCGGAAACAGCGGCGCCGGCTCGCCCAGCTTTGTCCCCGGCTTCAATCCGCCCCACGCCAGCTCTTTCAGAAATCCGTTCTTCGCAGCATCCGCGATTTCGCCCTGGCCAAGCTGCCGCCAGACTTTGGCCGCCGCATCGGGCAAAATCGGATACACCAGCGCCGTAATCACGCGAATCGCCTCGGCAGCCGTCGCCAGCACCCGCGCCTGCAGCCTTTGATGCTCCTCGTCGGAACGCTCGACTGGCTTTTTCCACGGCGCATTTGCCGTCAGGTAGCCATCGGTCTCAGCCACCAGCAGCCACAGGCTCTTTAACGCCTCTGAGAAATTCAACTCGTCGAAAGCCGGACCGAACGCACTGATCGTCCGAGCTGCAAGGTCCCTAAGCCCGCCGTCCGCAGGACTTCCATCGCCTGCACCCGGCGCCACTCCGCCGAAGTACTTGTGCACCATGTTCACCACGCGGCTCACCAGGTTGCCGTAGCCGTTGGCCAGGTCGCCGTTGTAGCGCTGGACCAGTGCGTCGAACGAAAAATTGCCGTCCTGCCCGAAGGGAATCTCGCGCAGCAGGAAGTAGCGCAGCGCGTCCGCGCCCAGCACTTCCTGCACAGTTTCAGCCCGCACAATATTCCCGCGCGACTTTGACATCTTGCCCTGGTCGAAGAGCAGCCAGCCGTTGGCGCGCACCGATCGCGGCACAGGAATTCCCGCCGCCATCAGGAACGCGGGCCAATACACGCAGTGAAACCTGCTGATCTCCTTGCCGATCAGGTGAATGTCGGCGGGCCAGAATTTCCTGAACCTTTCGTCTTGCTCCGAACCATATCCGAGGGCGGTAATGTAATTGGCCAGCGCGTCGAGCCACACGTAGATCACGTGCTTCTCGTCACCCGGCACGGGAATGCCCCAGTCAAAGGTGGTGCGGGAGATCGACAGGTCTTTCAGACCCCCTCGAACGAAAGAAATCACCTCGCGCCGTGTCGACTCCGGTCCCATGAAGCTCGGGTTGGCCTCATAAAACTCCAGCAGCTTGCGCTCGAAGGCCGAGAGCTTGAAGAAGTAGTTCTCTTCGCTCACCGTCTCCGTCAGGCGACCGCAATCGGGGCAAATCGTTCCCGGAGGCCCGTCGACGTAAGCCTCATCTGACACGCAGTACTGGCCCGTGTAGCTGCCCTTGTAGATGTAGCCGCGGTCGCGGAGCGTCGCGAAGAGATGCTGCACGCCACGAACGTGCCGCGGCTCGGTGGTCCGGATGAAATCGTCGTAGGTGATGCCGAGCCGGTCCCACAAGCCGCGAAACTCTGCTGCGATCTTGTTGGCAAACTCCTGCGGCGTGCACCCGGCCTGCTTGGCCGAGCGCTCGATCTTCTGGCCGTGCTCATCGGTGCCGGTCAGAAACCACGCCTCGATGCCCAGCGCACGCTTGCGCCGCGCAATAGCATCGCACACGATCGTCGAATAGGCATGGCCCAGGTGCGGCCGTGCGTTCACGTAGTAGATCGGCGTCGTCAGGTAAAACCGGTTTGGACTGTTGGCTTGGTCGGTCATCGGGAGCGCATTCCGTTTCCGCTGTCATCCTGAGCGACCGAGCGCGCCGGAACGGCGAAGCGAGGGAGTCGAAGGATCTGCGGTTGCTTTTGGCGAACTTCAGCTTGGCTACATCGGCAGCGGCCACTTCCATCTTACGGCATCACGCGGCTGCGTTTCGTACGCACAGACGACTTGGATGGCGCGCCGCAAGGCGCGTCTCTGCCCCACCGCAAGTGATAGAATCACCTAGAAAATCAGGGTTTTTACAGCGATTCCGGAGTTGCTGTCCCCCGAAGTTGCAGTCCCAAAGTCGCCGCGACCATCAGGGAGCCGGCGACACGCACGATGTGGGTCGGACAAATTTACTCCGGAATCGATCGAGAAGGCCTCCACGTGGTTCTGGAACTGCAGCAGCGGCTCGGTGAGGCGATTCGCGCCGCGCTCAAAGAGAAATATTCGCTTGAGGTCGAAAACGTCCCGCTGGAGACGCCGCCCGACCTGCGCTTCGGCGAGATCGCCACACCGGTTGCACTGCAACTGGCGCGCACGCTGCGCAAAGCGCCCAGGGTCATCGCGCAGGAGATCATCGCCTCACTCGGTTCGGTTGCCGGTTTCGCCGGCTTCGAAGTCGCCGGCGCCGGATACATCAACGCACGGCTCGATCGCGGCGCCGCGGTGCAGACAACGGCTGAGGCGTCTCGACTTTTCGCCGACGCTAGTGGCGTGCAATCGCATCGCGGCCATGCTCTGGTGGAGCATACAAGCATCAATCCCAACAAGGCCGCGCACATCGGCCATCTGCGCAACGCCATCCTCGGCGATACCTTTGTGCGCCTGCTCCGTGCCGCCAACTACAAGGTCGATGTGCAGAACTACATCGATAACACCGGCGTGCAGGTCGCCGATGTTGTTGTCGGCTTTCAGCATCTCGAAAAGAAGTCCCTCGCCGAAGTAGGTGCGTTGATTGCCGGCTCCGAGCGGCGCGCCGCATCAGCGCAGGAAGGATCCGGGCCTCCCGCCCCTGTGGACGAGCTCCGCCCTTTCGACTACTACTGCTGGGACCTCTATGCCCGCACTTCGCAGTGGTATGGCGAAGGAACCACCGAAGAGCAAGCCGCGAAGAAACGGGTCCGCCTCGACACCTTGCACCTCATCGAGCACGGCGGTAACGAAACCGCCGAGGTTGCCGAACTGATCTCGACTGCCGTGCTGCGCCGCCATCTCGAAACCATGCTGCGCCTCGACATCGAGTACGACTTCCTGCCGCGCGAGAGCGAGATCCTGCACTTGAAGTTCTGGGAAGCGGCCTTCGAGAAGCTCAAAAGCTCGGGCGTGCTGTACTTCGAGAATGAGGGCAAGAACAAAGGCTGCTGGGTCATGTCCCGCGCCGGCTCTTCAACAGAGCCAGTCCAAAACCAGACCGGTCCGGAGGACGATGCCAAGGTGATCGTCCGCTCCAACGGCACCGTCACTTATGTCGGCAAAGACATCGCCTATCACCTCTGGAAGTTTGGCCTGCTCGGCCGCGACTTCGGCTACACGCGGTTTTTCAAGTACCCCGATCACGAGTGCTGGATCTCGACCGAGCACGGCGAAGAACCGCACCCGGAGTTCGGCCACGCCACAGCGATCTACAACGTCATCGATTCGCGCCAGTCCGATCCCCAGGCCAACGTCATCCAGGCCCTTCGCGGCATGGGCTACACCGAGCAGGCCGATCACTACACCCACTTCAGCTACGAGATGGTGGCGCTCACGCCGCGGTGCGCCGAGGAACTCGGCTACTCCGTCTCCGAAGAAGACAGGAAGAAGCCGTACATCGAGGTCAGCGGCCGCAAGGGCTTCGGCGTCAAAGCCGACGACCTCATCGACAAGCTCATCGCCGCTGTGCAGCCGATGGTCGACGAGAAGCAGGCGGCCAGCCCCGAAGCCGTTCGTGCGCAAATCGCCTGCCAGATCGCCATCGGCGCCCTGCGCTACTTCATGCTCAAGTACACGCGCAACTCGGTCATCGCCTTCGACTTCAAAGACGCGCTCAGCTTCGAGGGCGAAACCGGTCCCTACATCCAGTACGCCGTTGTGCGCATCCGCAATATCTTCCGCAAAGGAAACACCACGCCGGAAGCAGTTCTTGAAGACTTCGCCCGGCAGTTCACCACCGCCTCAGTTGCTCCACCGCAAAATCTTGCCGAGGGCACGGAGTGTCAGGGCACGACTTCAGTCGTGCCGTCGGAGCAACGAAATGAACCCGGGGCTTCGGCCCCTGAGGGCACCCACAGCCTCCAACCCGCTGTTTTGAAAGGGCACGACTTTAGTCGTGCCGAAATCAGCCCGGGAAATGAGGGGGCTTTAGCCCCTGAGGGAACAGATAGCCTCTCTGCCTGTCTTTCCGGCGAAACCAACGAAGACATCTGGGCGCTCTGGCTGCGCGCCGGCCGCTTTTCTCTTGTCCTGGAGCAGTGCATCAGCGCGTCGGAGCCGGCGTTCCTCGCCAAGCATGCCTTCCAGCTCGCGCAGGAGTTCGCGAACTTCTATCACAGGCACCACATCCTCACCGAAGAAGATCCCGCCCGCAAGACATTCCTGCTTGCCACCGCGGCGGTTACGCTGCGGGAGCTCACTCGCTCTCTTGCGCTCCTCGGCATCGAAAGCCCCGAAGCGATGTGAGAGCAGCTGATAGCTGTGCCCCGTTTCTCACGTTTTTTTCGTTGCGGACGGGCAGGTACCCGCCAAGAGCCACATGGCCTGATCATGGAGAATTCGAATCTGTGCCCGGTGCATCGCGTTCTGTGCGAAGAGCGGGCATCTAAATCGGCGCACAAAACAGGCTCCGCGAAATGGGTTGTCAAGCGACCTGGCGTGGCGACCGACCCGCATCCCCTTGAAAACGCGAATCAAACAAAATCTCCGCTGATTGCAGATTATTTCGGCAAAATCGCTAAGCTGGAACTGTGTGTGGATACCTCGCTACCCTGGCTGACTCTGCTAGCTCCGCAAACCCAGCTAACCCGTTTGGAATCAAAGATCCCGAGTTAAGTAAAAGGGCCAAGCTGGCCAAAATAAACCACTTAATGCTGAAGGGGGGGTGGGGGGGTGGGTTAAACATCTGGTAAACCCCGGCATCCTCGGCACGAAGGAAGCTGATAGCTAAAAGCGGTCCTTTTCCGCTTCCGCCACGCTCTCCGGCCGGCCCAGGTCGCGCCAATAGGCGCCATCGGCGCGATAAGAAAGAACCTTCTCTCCCCGCGCGGCCATGCGGAGCTCGGCATCGATGATCGAAAAGGCTCCGGTCTCAGTCATGCGGGCGAACAGCAGCGGCGAGATTACCTGGATGCATGAATACGCGAGCGCCTGCACCGCGGCTGCCGGCCGCACCAGTTTGAGCTCTCCATCGAGTCCGTGCCGTCGCCCGCTCAGAACACCCTGCTCATTGAAGAGCAGATAACGTTTGGTCGCGCGATTCTGCACGGCGATGGTCGCCAGGGCCTCGCGCGAAGTATGAGCTTCGATCATCTTCGCAATATCAATTGCGCTGATGACGTCCACATTGTGCAAAATGAACGGCGGCAGCGAAGGATCGTCGGGGTTTTTGCCGTCGAGAAAAAACCACGCAGCCTTTTTCAGCCCGCCACCCGTATCGAGCAGCTCCTCCTCATGCGAGAGCTCGATGCGCATGCCGAAATTCCTATTCGCGGCCAGATACTCGCGAATCTTTTCCCCATAGTGATGCGTGTTGATGATGACTTCGCTGATGCCGAATTGGCGAAGCCGCGCCAGCGTGATCTCCAGCATGGTTCGCCCGCCCACGGCGACCAGCGCTTTCGGCCGGTCGTTGGTCAGCGGCCGCAGACGCGTTCCCAAGCCCGCCGCGAGCACCATTGCCTTGGTCGCGGATTGCATTCAGTCGGTCCTGTGCAGCTTCTCGAGCTGCAGATGCCGCACTTCGACGTTCACGCCCGTTGCGCTCTTGAGATGCCTCGCCAGCTGCTCGGCCAGGAATACCGAGCGATGCTGTCCGCCTGTGCAGCCGAATG
>Ga0335069_10003954_pt1 | contig 22165 bp, 16 predicted proteins | sample Lox_Sample_11_FD_206714 | JGI IMG/M metagenome (GOLD analysis project Ga0335069, IMG submission 206714) | Soil microbial communities from Loxahatchee National Wildlife Refuge, Florida, United States - Lox_Sample_1.1 | ecosystem: Environmental > Terrestrial > Soil > Wetlands | place: USA...
CAGGAGGCGCTTCCCGGTGCGCCGACGGCCGGTCCCGAGCGGAACGCCTTCAGCGCTTCTCCTGAGATCAAGGATGCGAGCACCCGTCTCACGGGCGATCTGTTGCAGCTGCGGCTCCGCCGAGAGTTGCACATGCATCCCAGAGATAACATCCAAGCCTGCCCGCAGCGCTTCCCTGAGCGGCGCCAGCCACCCTTCCTCCACAGCACCGCCCGGGGGAGCGAGACCCACAAGGAAGCTGCGCGCCCCGCGCTCGGCAGCCTTTGCCGGGCTCAGGTCGGGAAGGCCGAGATCAGCCTTGCAACCCGGGAGCCTCAATTGACCCATGCAATATTCCGGCCGCCAGTACAACACGCCGTTCGCGCTCTTGGCCTGACGGGGGTCTTGGACGTCGCCCAGAAACAGCAGGTAAGGAGGATTGAAGCGGTAGGCTACGATGCTCATCTATGCAACTCCGTGCGGCCCTGCACCGGTACTGCTGCCCGGGGTCTCGGCTTAAACGGCAGCAAGCGAAGTGGTGTGGCTACGGGCGGCGCTCGGCGGCGGATGCGGCGGGAGCCGTCACTCCGCTGCGGCGTATCGGCCGCCCGGGAAACGCCCCGGCCACAGTATTGCCGTGACTAACGACAGCGACACCACCAACCAGGACATACTCGATTCCGTCAGAAAATTGCTCGGGACGCTCATAGGTGGAGCGATCAATGACCCGATTTGGATCGAACACGGTGAGGTCGGCGTCAGCGCCGACCCTGAGTCGGCCTTTGCGTGCCATTTCCGGAACTGATCTTTCGAGACGCCTCGCGGGAAGTAGTGTCATCTTCGCGAGCGCCTCCATTAGCGACAAGGCGCGCCGCTCACGTACATAGCGTCCCAGCACTCGACTGAAGGTGCCGGCCGTGCGGGGATGGCCTGCGTTCGGCCCAAGCTCGACTGCGTCAGAGGCGATGATGACGCCCGGCCGAGCCACGGCGAGATCGACAATGTCCTGCGGAGTGACGTAGACGACGATCGGCGCGTCCGGGGTCTCCGTCTGCGCGCGGTTGAATCTCTCCGCCGTGAGGCGCTCACCCGTCTTGACGTCCTGTATGTCGCCATAGTCAATTCCAAATCGTTCCCGCCAGGAACCCCGCAGCAACGGCGATCCGTACACCGCCATGGCGCCGCTGTAGGGGTAGACCTCGGTGGTCACGTCAATGCCGTGTGCATGGGCCGCCTCGATGAGCTCGAGCATGAACGGGGCCTGCCGCTGGCCGCTGCTGCCGATGTGACAGACGTGCACGCTGGCACCCGAGGCCGCCGCGTCCGCAATGAGCTCTTGCAACGAGTCGATGCTATCGGGGTGCAGGCGCCCCGCGTTGCGTTGATGGATGAACAGGGTGACGCCGTTGCGAGCCGCCACCTTGAAGGTCTCGAACACCTCAGCCTGGTCCACACCCGGGAGATACTGAATCCCCATGCCGATGCCGAGCGCGCCCTCATTGAGCCCACGTTGCAGGGCCTCATCCATCAGATGCAGCTGCTCCTTCGAAAGCGTGGTAGTAGCGATCTGCTCGGCCTGCTCGCGGGTAATCAGTCCGTGCCCGAATGGATCCGTCGAGTTCGCGATCTCCGGGCGAAGAGGCATAAACGCCCCATGGGCGCGTGTGTGGCTAACCGTGGCCGCGTAGTTGGTGCGCATGGTGCCGGCCATCTCCTCGTACCAGCGGGCTACGGGATAGACGCCTAGCTCCAGTTCCATCGCGGTCGTGACACCGTCATGCGCCTGATAGAGGTTGGACGGGCCATCCTGGGCATGCGAATGAAGATCGATGAAGCCCGGAGCGACCGTAAGTCCGGTAACGTTAATTGCCTTGCGCCCGTTGAGCGGCTGCGCCGAGATTGCGGCGATTCGGCCATTCGAGATGCCCACATTGCGGACCGCGTCCATCCCGCTTTCTGGGTCCATCACGTGTCCATTGAGGAGCACCAGGTCATACACCTCGGCGCGCGCCGGGGCGGACGCAGCAGCGAGCAAGGCAACAACGGCGAGCGCGCTCAGCGGAAAGGCCATAGCAAGCTCCAGATCAGCATCAGCCAGACGAGTCCGAGGCTGCTGATCGCCAGCGTCACTAGGTAGATTGACACTGCCAGTCCAACGCGCGGGCCATCGCGCCTCAGCACAAACGACTGACGCAGAGCGGTCGCCGCGCTGAGCAGGAGCAGGACCGCCGCGCCCGTGAACAGCAGGCGCCACAGGATCGGCAGCCAGTGGGGGGCCGAATGGGCCAGGTCGTAGGCGAACTGCAGCTCACACAGCAGACCGACGAGGAATGCGAGCGTGCCGGCTGCAATCATCTTTAAGATCCGGCGCCTGGAGGGGTTTCGCGACCGCGTGAAGGCCAGCAGGGTCGAGAGATTGAACAGCGTGAGGAGCGGAATCGGCAGCACAGTGATCGGAGCGGTAAGCCACCACGGCTGGCGCTCGAGCGCTCCCACGGGTCCATTGCCGAAGTAGATGCGCCCGTCAGTCTCCTTGCGGAAGCCGAGGCGTACGAGTTCGCCCGTCGGCGGCTTGCACTCGTAGTAGAGAGGCGCGACACGCGAAAACGGGCTGCACCCGGCCAAGGAGAAACGCTCGCCTGCCATTGGCACCAAGCGCAGCGCTGAGACCGTCGCAAGGAGGCGAGCCATTAAGTGGCTGCTAAGGTCGCGCCTGAAGTACACGCCGGCTAAGTCATTCACGCCCGGCTCGGTTGGGTCTCGCGGCGCTGCAGTCATAGCGACCGGGCGAGGCGCTGGCAGGAAGTGATCGGCAAAGCGCTCGATGAGTCCATCAATCACCCCGTCCGGATCCAGCGTGCGCGCGCCCGGCGGCGGCGTGCCGGAATGGGCGTGGGTTAACAGGTCCGAAAGGCGAGGCTCCGGCCATATCTGCACACTGCTGTCAATGGAAACAAAGATGCCGATACGCTGCTCGCGAAACAGGGCTAGGCGACTGATGAAGCCATCGATCTCTCCTCGGTGGCCCTCGCCATCGTGGCCGTGGTAACGGTATTGCCAGAGTGCCAGGCCGAGTCCGGGCAGCCTGGGATTCAGGCGCCAGGTGTCGAAGTCGGTCATTTTGGCCAAGCTAGCAGGTTGGAGCAGCAATCCTGGAACCAGCAGGCCGCTCATGAAGCGGCCAACGTCACTGCCTGTTGCGCTGATATCGCCCCCACCCTGCCCGCTCGTTCGCAGCACCTTGTTCGGTATCACCTTGGCATGCCAGTCCGAGCCGCGAAGGTGGGCCTGTGCGACATCGGCGGCCCGGTCGGACGGCAATCCAACCACGGACCGGGTCATACCGAGCGGGCCAAAAATCTCCTGTCGAATTATCTCGGCATAACTCGTTCCCATGGCATCGGCGATAACCAGACCGAGGACGCCGAACCCGAGATTGTCGTAAGACGGGATGGCCGTCACGGGACGCGTACGAATCAGATCCCACCCCAGCTCCTCGGGGGTCTCGGGTGCCTTCCCCTGATCTGCCACCAAGAGGTACCCCACAGCGCTCTCGAAGCCCCCGTGATGTGTCAACAGTCCACGAGCGGTAACCGGGCTCGGAAAGGTAGTTGGAACCTTCACCCGCGTGAGGTATCGGTTGACGTCCGCATCCAGGTTAATCCTCCCGTCCTCGGCGAGGCGCAGGGTCGCGGCCGCGGTGACCAGCTTGGTTATCGATGCGATGCGAAAGAGCGTCTTCTCGGGATCGATTGTCGCGTGGGTCTCTGCGTTGGCGAAGCCGTAACCCTTTGAGAAAAGGATGTGGTCTCCCTGTACAACGGTCACCACGGCCCCGGGTGCGTAGCTCTTCGTCAGGTACTCACCCATCGTTGAGTCGACGAACGCCCGAACCGCGGCTTCGTCCAAGCCAGATGGACTATCGTTTTCCGCCGCGGGTGTTACCGCACGCGCGGTCCCGAGAACGCATATGAAAGCCACCAGGGCCGCCCAGCGGCTGGGGCTCCCTACCCATAGCGATCTGGACGATCTCCGGCCTGAGGCTTGCGGCGTCGGTTTTCTGCTCATCTCAAGATACCCCGCCCTCCCGTGACAACCGGCCCGTGCCTTTGGCAGCGAGCGCGTCACCCGGCCGTACGCTGCCGCGGACTGAAGCATTAAGAGTATTGGGCCGTCCAATACTCAGTTTGGTAGTAATGATACGAATCTGGTATCGATCGGGGCTGCCCACTCGCGCACTCTGAGGTCGGCGTCACTCTGCGCGGCTCCCTGATTCAGCGACGTGCCAGGTGAGTAACTAGCGTTCTGATCTCGCTCGGCACGCTCACCAAGGGAGCTTCCGTCATCTGCTACGAAGTTCGCCACGAGCCTGCAGTCATGCTGCCGCTTGCGATACTCAAGGTAGGACCTGACAATGGCCGCCGCATGCCGGCCAGCGTCACGTTGCGGCGATCAGCTCGCGTCCTGCCCGGGCGGCGGCCCGCGGGACCAAAGCTCCAGGTTGGTTATCAGCTGGTCGAGCTCTACGATGCATATGTGAAATTCCTGCGCGAGCGCACCCATTCAAAGCTGATGAATCTCAACCTGACTCAGTGGCGCACCCTGACACTGATTCGCTTTAATCCTCATCAGACGCAACGGGCGCTCGCGCTGGCAGTCGGGATCGACCCGTCTTCCATGACGCCGATCATCGCCTTTCTGGAGCGTAAGTCCTGGGTCGCTCGTCGCCGCTCGCGTAAGAATCGCAGTGCCTTCCATGTCTCGATGACACCCGCCGGGCTGCGCGTATATCGCCAAGTGGAACGCGAGTTGGGGCGCAGTGAGAAGTTATTCGCGACTGCGCTCGGCACCAGCCGGTACCTCGCGATGCTCCAACTCCTGGGGGCACTGCAACGACGCTTGGCGGACGAGTTAGCGCCGCTAGAGGGCCAAAGGATGAAGTCGAGCGGTTGATCCATGATCCGCCCGTAGGGAGGCAGGGCTGTTCGCCCACTACCCCTCTCAGCGCCACCTTAGACCTTGCTGACGCCGGCGGCGCTGATCGCGCAGAGCACGCACAGGCTTGAGACCCTCACGAGCCGTGCGAGGTGGCGGTCTGGCCGAACAATATCCTGCGCTCCTCGTCGGACATCTTGCGGCTGTAGAACTGCTGGACGTCCACATAGGCACGCTGACAGGCGGGCCGTTCGCGGATGCGGTTGAACCACCGCTTCAGATTCGGGAAATCGTCGAGACTCTGGTCGTGCCGCTTATACGGCACGATCCACGGGTAACACGCCATATCGGCAATCGAATAGTCGCCGGCGATATACTCACGCCTCGCGAGCTGCCGGTCGAGCACCCCGTAGAGGCGGTTGGTCTCCTTCACGTAGCGCTCGATGGCGTACGGCACCTTCTCGGGCGCGTACTGGGTGAAATGCCCGTTCTGTCCGACCATGGGACCGAGGCCCGCCATCTGCCAAAAGAGCCACTGCAGCACCAGAGCGCGGCCGCGGATGTCCCCGGGGATGAAGCAGCCGGTCTTCTCCGCCAGATGCAAAAGAATGGCGCCGGACTCGAACAGCGAGACGGGAGCCCCGCCGCCAGCGGGCTCGTGGTCGATGATCGCCGGGATGCGGTTGTTCGGCGCGATCCTGAGGAACTCGGGCTTGAACTGCTCGCCTTTGCCGATGTCGACCGGAATGACGCGGTAGGGGAGTCCTGCCTCTTCGAGGAACAGCTTGATCTTGAGCCCGTTGGGCGTCCTCCAGTAGTAGAGCTCGATCACCGCCGAAGGTCCTCAGGTGCTCGGCACGAGCTGCGGCTTATCACCGCCATCGCTCGGCTGTTGGTGGCCGCGGTCGCAGCCTCGTGTCCGGCGTCGGCGACGGAGAACGTAGCAAACAGCGCCCGGCAGTCGGCCCTCATTGCTTCAGGCGCAATCTGCCAAGGAAGTCACGCTTGCCGATTGCCATGCCTTTCCAGCGGAGAATGTCGTAGGCAGTGCTGGCATGAAAGTAGAAATTAGGCAGGGAAAACGATAGGAGGAAGCTCTCGGCCGTGAAGTCGAGATGGCGGTCCTTGAAACTAAAGCGCATGTCGCGCCCCAAAAAGCCGTCCACTTCCGCGGCGCTGATTCCCTCCAGCGCGGTCACCGTTTCGGTGATGCGTGCCTTGAGGGCTGCGAAGCTGTCGGGCGGTGTGGTCTCGTCGGGCGAGAACACCCCCTTGCGCACTCCGGCAATCGCCCCGATGGAATGCACTGCGGTGGACTTTACCTGATACGAGAAAGTCAACATGTCAGGTGCCAAGCGCGCTTGGATGAGCTCAGTTGGCGAAATACTCCGCTCGCTGCAGAACGCCTCCGCCTTGTCTAGCAAGCGGCTCATGGCACCCAGCGTCTGCTGGTAGCTCGGAATGATGGCGGCATAGAGAGAGAAGCTCACGACGCACCTCACTGGCGATTGGCAAGTCCCGTCCGGCCTCGGACAGGCAACCTCAATGGCTCACTAACCGCCGGAGCCTTGTCAGGTCCGCGTACCGCGTATCGAGGTCGGCGCGCGGAGCAGCAGTCCGCATGTCGCGCAGCCCGATGAGCGCTTTGAGCAGCACCGGCAGCGGCGGCCCGCTGGCGGTCAGGCCCTGTTGCCCTTCGGGTGGGAGCTTATCAGCCGGTTCTTCGATGAAGCGTCGCACGAGTTGATTGTGATGTTGTGCGGCGATCTGCCCAAACAGATCACAGACTGTCAGAAACGCTGCGGCATTCTTCTGAAACCACTCTCGGTCCTTGTACTTCTCTGCGAGGTCGAGAAGCTCATCGAGCAGACTGCGATAGGTCAGGCATTCGCGCAGTCGCGCCTGGTCCGCAGGGATCATGAACAGCATCTTGTCCGCGAGCAGCTGGGAATAAGACGTATCGCTGGCCTTACACAGGCCGAGCAGCAGATCGAGCTCGTTGATTCCGGAAAAGTCGCCGGCATTTGCTCCGCGGTACTCGAGTCGGCCGACGCGGTAGGGCTTATAGTAGGGTCTCACAGAAAAGAAGAACCGCTGTACATCGAGCGTGGCAAACAGCCGCTCGTTGCACGGGATCACCTCGCGCAACGCCTCCACCGCTGCTTCGAACAGCACGTCAGCAACCGGACTCGACACGCCCAGGTGGACGACGCCCGTCAACGCGGTCGCGGCCTGCTGCATGCAAAGGATAGCGCGGGTATTCTCGTCGATGAACAGAAATTCGTCGCGCAAGGAAGTAAAGCTCTTGCGTACGCCAGCTTCCGCCTTGTTGTGCGTCGAGAGGTGACTCGTGGCGAATCGCGGCGCCATGCCGAGCGCCGCGGCCACATGCAGCGCCAGTGCTGATGCCTCCGGAAATGGCGAGCGCTCCTCGCGGGCCGGATTGGTCAGTTCGTGTCGCCGCAGCGCTGCGAGATACATCCCTACATTACCTAGCACACCGAAGGCCGACAGGAAGCCGTCGCCGGTGTTGCCCTCCGCCAGGAGGGCGCTCACGTGCACATGCCCCTCGTCGCGCAACTGAAATTTGAGGCGGTCGCCGATGCCGATCACCCGGCTGCGATCCGCCTGGGCAAAGTACAGGTTCTCCAACTCAGTGTTCATCTCAACGAACGCCGTTCGTATCCAGCGATCGAAGGATGCAGCATTGGAACTCACGACCCCTCCGGCGCGAGCTGCCTTGCGCCCGATGCAAGGAAACGCTCTGCGGAGTATAGGTCTCCGACGGCTTGGGTGCGGGACCTGGCGGCAAATGCACGCATCAATCAGACCAGTAGCAATATGAAAGCGCCCCAGTTGCGCCGGTGGCCTCCCGTGACGCGCAATGCATCCGACGCTCCGCTCTGACCGATCGAAGCACCTGCTAAGATCTAATGCGTCCGAGCGAATCGAGGCCATCGAGTCGCCCAACATGTCGAGCCGAGCGATAACCGCCGTACCGATTGCTGAAGTGCGCGCCGCCCAGGCACGCATCGCCCCGCTGTGTGTCCGCACCCCGATCGTGCGCTGCGACATTGCGGGCGGCCCGTGCGAGCTCTCACTCAAGCTCGAGAATCTTCAGCCCGTTGGGGCGTTTAAGGTACGCCCGGTTGGCTCTGCCGTTTTGGCTAAGCCGGCCGAGTCGTTGGCGACGGGTGTATACACCGCGAGCACCGGAAATAGCGCGGTGGCCCTCGCGTGGGTCGCAAAGAGATTGGGCATCAACGCGGCGGCCGTGGTCATCGAGACCGCGCCGGAAGCCAAACTCGCACGGATCCGTGCCCTCGGGGCGCGAATCGTTAGTGTGTCATCCGCTGAGTGGTGGCGCACGATTCGCGAGGCCCGCCACCCGGGGGAGCCTGGAGCATATATCGATGCCGTCCGCGACCCCGCTGCTCTGGCTGGTAACGGCACCCTGGGCATCGAGATTCTCGAGCAGCTGCCACAGTTGGACGCGATTTTCGTGCCTTTTGGCGGAGGCGGACTGGCCTGTGGTATTGCTAGCGCCGTGCGCGCGCTCGCCCCGAGAGTTAAGGTGGTAGCCTGCGAACTCGATACGGCACAGCCCTTGAGCGCGGCGCTGCGCGCCGGCGAAGTGGTCACCACGGAATGCAACCCCGGCTTTGTCAGCGGTATCGGGGCCCATACTCTGCTGCCGGAAATGTGGCCTCTGGCAAAGGAGCTGCTCGCGGGTACCGTGACAGTATCCCTCCCAGAGGTTGCCGCAGCCATCAAGCTGTTGGTGCAGGAAAACAAGGTGATCGCCGAGGGTGCGGGCGCGATCCCAGTCGCCGCCGCACTCTCAGGCAGGCACCCCTATGCGCGCGTATGCGCTGTGGTCTCGGGTGGTAACCTCGGAACCGACATGCTTAACACAATCCTCGCCGGTGCCATCCCCGGTTAGGAAAGTGCCGACGCGCTCGCGGCACTCCGGATGCACTGCGCCTTCCAGATCACGATGCGACCGGATCGAGAATGGCAGGGCCCGGCTACGATCCAGCGAACCCCGCGAGACACGTCGCGGCTGAACGATGTTGGTTCCCCATCGAGGATCAGACTTAAGACGGCGTAACCAGTAACGGGAAAGGCGCCTGCGCGCTGCGTGTTGCGATGGGACCTGGAGCCGACTTAGCCGTGGAATTAGGCGGCGTGCCGAGTATACTCACGCGCCGTCAGCCGCACAGAACGCTTAACGATAGAACGCGCCCCGCCGCCGCGTTCCAGCGAGGAAGCCTACATGGGTGATGACGTCTACGTGTCCGGCATTGGGATGATCCCCTTTACGAAGCCCGGGGCCAGCGTCCCCTACACCGAGATGGCGAACCAGGCGACGGCCGCCGCACTTGGGGACGCTGGGATCGGGTACGAGCGGATACAGCAGGCCTATGTCGGTTACGTGTACGGCGATTCGACATGTGGCCAGCGAGCTCTCTACGAAACGGGAATGACCGGGATTCCGATCGTTAACGTGAACAACAATTGTTCGACGGGATCGACGGCGCTGTTCCTGGCACGTCAGGCCGTGGCAAGCGGTGCTGCCGATTGTGTGCTCGCCTTGGGTTTCGAGCAGATGACACCCGGTGCGCTCGGCGCTGTATTCAAGGATCGCCCCTCCGCATTCGAGCGCTTCGAGGCGGCGACGGATGAACTGATCGGCTCGAAGGAGGTGCCCCCTGCCCTACGCTGCTTCAGCGGCGCAGGCCTCGCCCACATGAAGCAGTACGGAACGAAGCTGGAGACGTTTGCGAAGATCCGCGCGAAAGCCAGCCGTCACGGCGCCAACAACCCACAGGCTCTGTTCCGCACGGTGGTTACGGAAGCAGAGGTAATGGCCTCGCCGGTCATATGGCCGGGGGTAATGACCAAATTGATGGCTTGCCCGCCCACCTGCGGCGCCGCGGCAGTGATCGTCTGCTCCGATAGGGGTGCTCGCAGGCTCGGTCTTGATCGGACCGTGCGCATCATCGCGCAGGCGCTGACCACTGATTCGCCCACGACGTTTACGGCGCACGATATGCGGGAAGTCGTCGGCTACAGTATGGCCAAGGCCGCGGCGCGGCAAGCCTACGAGGCTGCCGGCGTTGGACCCGAGGACATCGATGTCGTCGAGTTGCACGACTGCTTCGCACAGAACGAGCTTCTGAGTTACGAGGCACTGTCTCTGTGCCCCGAAGGGGAAGGTGAAAGGTTTGTTCTGGATGGTGACAACACGTACGGTGGACGTGTCGTAACTAACCCCTCGGGAGGCTTGTTATCGAAGGGTCATCCCCTGGGAGCCACAGGTATTGCCCAATGCGTTGAGGTGGTCGAACAGTTACGCGGTACTGCCGACAGGCGTCAGGTGGCGGGGGCGCGCGTCGCGCTACATCACAATCTAGGGATCGGTGGTGCGTGCGTCGTCACTCTGTATGAGGGCACGCAAAAGAGACCATCATGATCGATAAGATGAAGCTGCCGCCTCCGGAGCTGGCCAAGCATTGACCTCCCTCGACGGGTTGCTCCACGTCAGAAGTTGACCTTATCGCAACCCTTTGTGCGCAGCATGGCACGGGCCTCGGCCGGAGTCGCAATCTCAAGCGACAGCTCTTCCAGAATGCGACGAATCCGCCCTACTTGCTCGGCGTTGGACGTGGCCATTTGACCCTTACCGTACCAGAGACTGTCCTCAAGGCCGACGCGTACATGCGAGCCCAGTATGGCTCCCAGCGTGATCAGCGGCATCTGCTGACGACCGGCGGCAAGATTCGACCAGTAGTACAGATCGCCGAACAGATCATCCGCCGTCTGCTGCATCTGCAGTAGGTGCTTGGGGTCGGCGCCTAGACCTCCCATAAAGCCGTATACGGACTGAATGAACAGCGGCGGCTTCACCCATCCGCGATCGAGGATGAACTTCAGCGTGTGCAGATGTCCAATGTCGAAGCACTCGAACTCGAAACGCACACCGCGCTCCTCGCCGAGGATGCGCGCAAAGCGCTCCATCCAGTCGAAGGAATTGATCATAGTCACCCCTTTTGTGTGTTCAAAGAAGTGACGTTCCCACGGGTGCTTGATGCGATCCCGATAGCGTTCGTACAAAGCCCAGATGCCGACATTCATCGGGCCCATGTTGAACGAACAGATCTCGGGCGCGAACTCTTTGGGCGCGGCCAGCCGCGCCTGAAACACATCCTCCGGGACCGGCTCTAGTGAAGGTTGACCTGTCGTGATGTTGATGATGGCATCGCACCGCTCTTTGATGCGGGGCAAGAACTTTCGATAAACCTCGACGTCCGTTGTCGGCATTCCAGTCGTCGGATCTCGAGCGTGCAAATGAATGATGGCTGCACCGGCCTGCGCAGCGGCCACCGCCTCCTCGACGATCTGTGCCGGCGTGATCGGCAGGTGCGGCGTCATGCACGGCATGTGAAAGGCGCCGGTAATCGCGCAGGTAATCATCCGCTTCTCAGGTCGCAGCATGCTTGCCGGTCGAATCCCGCTGATCTAAAGGCGAGGCACTAGAGATTAAGTATCCTGTCGGCTGATCGCTTCGGTCAAAGGCTCTGTTGCGTCGCGCTTTCCAGATCACGTAGGCGATCGAGACGAGAATGACCCAGGGCACGCCCACGACCCATGAAACGTAGAAGACCTGCCGGTCAAGGCCCATGGTGATCAGTATCGCCGACAGCATCAGCAGCCCCACGATCTGCATCCATGGAAACAACGGCGTGCGCACCGGTAGCGACGCGACCGGGTGCTGAGCGCGAAAAGCCAGATGGCTAACGAGTATGAATCCCCATACGAGAATCCCGGAAAAAAGTGAAACGCCCAGCAGGTAGGCGTAAGCGTAGGGCGTCAGCTTCGAGACCCCTGCCGCCAGAAGAATGCAAGCACCGGAGGTCAGAATCGCAGCAGTGGGCGTGCCCGACTTGCTCAGTGTGCCCAAGAAGCGTGGCGCATAAGTGCCCCGTGACAAGGAGAACAGCATCCGCGAGCACAGATACAGGTTGGTGTTCATGCTCGAGAGTGCGGCAGTGATAACCACGAAGTTCATGATTCCAGCCGCATGGTGTACACCGGCGATGGAGAAGATCTTCACGAAAGGACTCGCTGCCACGGTCGCGGCACCCGTCTTCATCCACGGCGTCGTCGTCACGATCACGCCGAGCGCCAGGACGTAAAACAGGAACAACCTTAGCGCCATGGTGCGCAGGGCCGCCGGGATGGCGCGCTGTGGGTTTTCCGCCTCACCCGAAGTGACCGCGATGACCTCGATGCCGTAAAACGAGAACAGGGCTACGATCACCGCCATCCATGCGCCGCTCACGCCGTGAGGCATGAATCCGCCCGGCAGTTGCGTGAGGTTGCCGAAACCGACCGCCGGTCGCCCTAGGCCAAAGATCGCTGTCAGCCCGAACACAATGAACAGGACGATCGCCGCCACCTTGATGAGGGCAAACCAGAATTCGATCGTACCGAAGCGATTGACCGATCGCTGGTTGAAATACACCAGAATCGTGCAGAAGCTGAGCGACCACATCCACACGGGAATAGCAGGGAACCAGAACGTCATATATAAGCCGGCGGCGACCGCCTCACCGCCGACGGCGATGACTTGTGCAATCCAGTAGGTGTAGCGCACAACGAACCCTGCCCAAGGGTTCAAGTAGGTCTCGGCATAAGTACCGAACGATCCGGCGGTGGGGTGCACCACGGCCATCTCGGAAAGGCTCAAAACCATGACGAGTGCCACAAAAGCGGCGAGCAGATAGCTCAGGATCACGGCGGGTCCTGCGTATCCGATCGCAAGCCCGCTACCCATGAACAAACCCGTACCAATCGCGCCCCCTAGCCCGATCATGACGATCTGCGACTGGCTCAGACCGCGCCTGAGACCACTCTCACGCTGACTGATCGACACGCGGAGTGTCACTCGCTTGCAGGCTCTCGTTGCAGGCGCAAGCAGAATTGGCTGCCGAGCAGTGTGCGGTGACAGTCCACGTTAGTCGTAGTAGTTGATGGCAGGGTTGTCTCCGGGACAGATGACGCCGACGAGATCGATGCCGTTCGCCGAGGTCGCTTCGAGTGAGTGGATCTGTTTGCGCGGAAGGAAGATCACGTCACCGGCTGTGACGGGTGCCTTGCGGTCCTCCGTCCACATGCATCCCTCTCCCGACAGGACGATAATCGCCTCCTCGTAGAGATGCCGATGCGGGGCGGCCTTGGACCGGGGTACGTGTCCAATGAACTGAGTGATCACCCGGGAGCCGATGGACTTGTCGACGAGAATCTGAAAATACCGCTGGCCTGTGGCCTGCCGTTGGGTCGGATCAACCGATACCACCCGCTCGGCACAATCCTGATCGAAGTTCATGGGCATAGACTGTGGCCATGCAAGGTCCCCAGCGGGACTCGCTAGCGCAAACACCCGCAGGGTGTCCGGCTCGGACGGTGTGAGCTGAATCGCCTCTGCAGGTCGTACGTACACTCCGTCCGTCGGCGCAACCGCAAATGACTTGCCGGAAATGTTGATATGTCCGCGGCCAGCGAGCACGAACAGAATAACTTCGCGACTGCCCCAAGAGATAACCGGTGATATCCCGCTCGTCACTTCCAGAAGGGTCTGCGTCTGGTAGACGGCCCCCCTCTCGGGCATCACCAGATAGCTGCAGCTCAGGTTGCCGTAACGGATCTTCGGTTCCAGCGCGGGTGAGACCACATAGCAGTCGCCATTCAGCCTGATCCGGGCCCCCTCTCTTTCAGTGACCAGCGGAACTTGGCGATTCGCGGGGCTACGTGGGTCATCGAGGAGCGCGCCGCCCGGGAGGTTGGTGTGGGCGCCATCGCAAAAGGGCGGAGTCCTAGTGTGTTTGCAGCCGCATAGGAGAACCTCCTGGTCCTCACCCAAGCGAATCTTCTCCGGCACGAATCCCGTACCTTGATGGGAACCGTCGCAGAACGGCTGCGTGGCCGATCGGCCGCACCGGCACCAGAAATAGGAGCGGCCGCCCCTGAGCGTTACTAGATAAGGATTGGTCCGCGCAATTACCGGTGCCGTCATAGGTGCTCGGTCAGGCCGGAATCTTCTGCACTTCAACCCCCACCGAGGGGCCGGTGGAAAGGGCCGCGATCTCGCGCGCAAACGCGCTACCGTCCTCATCGGCGAGCGCAGCCTCCGTGAGCCTCGCGAGGTGCGCTGCTCCCTCCGAACTAGCGCACAGAAGTTCCAACTGAGCTGTGAGCTCGCAGAAATTGCGCCAGCCGCGCTCGTGGGTCTCGCCGTAGCCCTTGATGAGACGCTGCGCCCGCGCAAGTTCGACAGCCAATGCGTAGTGCGAGACTGCCAGCTGTCCAATCTGGCCCAGCCACCCCTCGATGCGGGCGTTCTCCTCATGAAAGCGCAGCGTGGACCGGCGTATACCGCGCAGACCTGCGATTGCATGCAAGAACACAAACCCACTAATGGTCTTCGTCCGGATCTGCCAGCCGCTCGTTCGACGACCCAGCCATCGGCACACGCGCGGCGAGCGCAGTACCCACAGGCCGAGCGGCCTCGGCAGCGTGCCGGCAATTTCAGCCACCCGTGGCCGCAAGAACTCGGTAATGCCGAAGAGCTGACCGGGGCTCGCGTGGTTCTCCTCACACACCCGCTCAAAGCGCGCCGGCCGGGTCTTGAGCTGCGCCACGCGAATCGTATCTTCGAAGCTCATCCACAGGGCGAGTCCGCGAGCGGTCGCCTCCGTAAGCGCGCCCGCGTCCTGGTTTCCAGCGCCGAAGTCCAGTGCGGCGATAGCTTCCACACGATCGAGAAACAGGGCCGCGTACGCAGGATCCTGATAGTCGAGCATGCGGCGCGTACCCTCCAGAACCACCGGTTGAATGACCGCAGGGAGCCTGCGAATCCTATCCAGAGTGGGCTGAAGCGCCGGGGTGCGGGCCTGTGTCGGTACGTCAAGGGAGAGCTGCCCGGTCTTGACGGGTGCGGCGCGTACGCCGACCTGTTGCGCCTGCTCGAACGCGTCGGCGAACGCAGCGAGGTTGGTCTTGACGGCCAACCCACTCTTACGAATGGCGGCTTCGAAGGAGTCCCGACTAAAGGGCAGCACGCCGGCCGCGCAGATTGCCCCGAGCAGCACAGCGCTAATGACGCTGTAATGCCGCTCCGCGGTCGCCTGCATGTCGAACAGGATCGAGCGCTTGCCCTGGCTGCGCACCAACTCGAGGAGCTGGGCTGAATCCACGAGCCCCCGACCCATGGCGCTCTTCTCCGCAATGGTGTACGAGCGGTGCGTCGAAGCGATCAGCGTGGTGCGGTCGCGAGTCACGAGCCCGCGCTGGATCGCGCGCGCTCCCTCGGCGAGTTCCGAAGCGACGACGCAGTCGACGTCGCCCGCGACGGGCATGAGCGCCATGACGGGCTCACGGCCCGAGGTCTCCGCTTGCGCGCGCGCCAGAAACTCTAGGTAGTAGATGGTGGCCCCGGTGCGCTGTGCCACGCCCGGCACGGACGTGGACTGCACGAGCCACGCGTTGGTCTCCGCGATATCGATGAGCCAGTCCGTTAGCACGCCGCCCCCCTGTCCACCGAGGGCGGCGATGGTCAGCTTGATCGGATGGTCACTCATGAAGACTGCCGCTACTACAAGGCGTAGCGCAGCCGCCGGCGCTCGCTCCGACGCTGCAGCAGCCCAATGACCGCGGTGCGCACCTTGCCGATAAATCGATCCCATCCGGACGGGTTATAGATCAGCTCGGCGCGATAGAACGAGGGACAGAGCACGGCGGCATGGGCCACCTCACCGCAAACGCCACAGCCGACGCAGCTATTGTCGACGTGGGCCACAGGATCGGTACGCAGCGGATCGGGGTTTGCCTTGACCGTGAGCGACGGGCAACCGGAGAGACGGATGCACGAGTGATCGCCGGTACAGGCATCGGCGTCGACACCGAAGCGTTCGCGCACGACCCGTTTACCGTCGGCGATCGCTTTGTCGGTCAGGGGCCTTACGCGCCGCTGGCGGTTAAGCTGGCACTCGCCCTCGGCCACGATCACTTTTGGCCCGTGATAGTCTGAGTTTAGCGCCTCGCGCAGCGTCCTCATCGTCTCGCGCATGTCGTAGGTGTGGATGCGCTTAACCCACTTGACGCCCACGCCCTTGACCGCATCAACGATCGAGTTATTCCCCTGCCGGCGCGCAGCGTTGCGCGAGGACGGAATATCCTGGCCGCCGGTGGCCGCCGAGTAGCCATTGTCAACGATGATGGTGAGGTCGTCGTGCCGATTAAAGACCGCGTTGCCGATACCGCTGGTAAGGCCGTTGTGCCAGAAGCCGCCATCGCCCATGACTGAAATTGGGCGCTTGCCGTCCTTGCCCCTGAAGGCGGACGCGCCGGCGGGACCGAGGCCATAACCCATAATGCTATTGCCCAAGTTAAAGGGCGGCAGGGTCGCAAAGGAATGGCAGCCGATGTCGGCACTGATGTGCAGCGGGCCGGTCTCCTTCTGCAGGAGCTTCATGGCAGCAAAGAACGGGCGTTCCGGGCAACCCGTGCACAGCCCCGGAGGGCGCATAGGTACTAGGGCGGCAAGCTTGGAAGCCGGAACGAGCGGCACTTCCTGGACTGCGACACTCGCACGCGACGGTGAAGTCCATTGGTCAAGAAAGGTGCGCAGGCCTTTGCGCAGGACGTCGACCGTGTATTCCCCGTGCATGGGCAGGGCCTCCTTGCCGACCACGCGCGTGGTCACCTCTCGCTGCCGCAGCATCTGGTTCGCGGCCTGCTCCAGATATTCCGGTTGACCTTCCTCGACAACGAGCACCGCCCGCTTGCCGCGGCAGAACCTCTCCCACTCATCGATGATCAGCGGATAGGTGACATTAAGAATGTATAGCGGCAGCTTGCTCCTGCCGAAAGAGTCGGCCTGGCCGAGCAGTTCGAGGGCCCGGAGCGTACTGTTGTAAAGCCCGCCCTGAAGGACGATGCCGATGTCGTCGCGCTCGCCGCCGGTGATCTCGTTCAAGTGGCGATCGACGACGAAGCGCCTAGCGGCGGGCAGGCGCGTCTCGATCTTCTCGCGCTCTTGCGCATACGTGGAAGGCGGCAAGATGATGCGCCCGTAATCGCGACTGGGGTGCGCCAATGCATCAGTCATCGAGAACGCGGGCCGGCGGTTGTCCTGCGCCATGAACCGCCCGTACACGTGACAGGCGCGGATGCGCAGCATCAGCATCACGGGCGTATTGCTCGCTTCCGAGAGCTCGAAGCCCTGCTCCACGCTGCGCACGATCTCGGGCAGGTGCGGACGTGGGTCGAGAAGCCAGATCTGCGACTTCATGGCGAAAGCGTGCGTACGCTCCTGCATGATGCTCGCACCCTCGCCGTAGTCCTCACCGAGAATGATAAGTGCTCCGCCGCGAACTCCCGCGGAGGCGAGATTCGACAGAGCATCCGAGGCAACGTTCGTGCCAACAGTCGATTTCCAAGTTACGGCGCCGCGCATTGGGTAGTTGATGGAGGCAGCCAACATGGCAGCCGCGGTCGCCTCGGAAGCGCTGGCCTCGAAGTGCACCCCCAACTCTCCGAGGATATCCTCGGCGTCCGCCAGCACGTCCATCAGGTGCGAAATCGGCGCTCCCTGATAGCCGCCGACGTAGGCGACGCCCGACTGCAGCAGAGCCTTGGTCACGCCGAGGATGCCTTCACCGCGAAACTCCGCGCCCTGCCCGAGGCGCAGCGACTGGACCTCCTTGACGAATGAGCGCTCAGCCACGGCGCAGACGCCTCAGCCGGGGACGAGCGCCAGTACCCGCGCTGGACTGCCGGATCCGTTGACGATCTTGAGGGGCGGCGCGATCACGATCGCCCCAGTCGGGGGCAGCTGATCGAGGTTCATCAGGCTTGCGAGCCCGTAGCGATTCGAGCCGTGCATGATCGTATGGCAGGGAAACATGGGATCGAAGGTTCCAGCCTGGCCGGCGTCCGTACCGATGGTCTCGGTGCCAACGCCGAGAATGTCCCGTTCCTTGGCGAGATACGGTACCGCCTGCGGATGAAAGCCTGGGCTATGAGGGCCATCGGCCCGGATATTCAGGAACTCCTTGGCGCTCGAGCGCTTCGACCAATCGCTTCTGATTAGCACCCACGAGTGGGAGGGTATGCGGCCGTGCTCCTTCTCCCACCCATCCACGGTCTCACGCGTGACCAGAAAGTCGGGGTTCTGCTTGACCTGTTGCGAGATGTCGATGACGCAGGCTGGTCCGATGAAGCGGTCGACTGGAATATTGTGAGTCGCGTTGTTCGCGTAGTCCTTGCCCGTCACCCAGTGAATGGGCGCATCGAAGTGAGTACCCGTGTGCTCGCCGCAGGCGATATTGTTCCAATACCAGGCGGGGCCGCGGGCATCGTAGTGAGAGATCTCCTCCAGCGTGAACCCTTTCGAAGGCGCGAACTGCGGCGGCAGCTGGATGGTTGGCGTCGCGGGCTCGAGCGGCGCGGTCAAGTCGACGACACGAATGCTGCCACCGAGAATGCCCGCCATGAGCTGCGTCAGGGCCGCCGAAGACTTGTTGTGAGCCTGAGTAGCCATGTGTGCCCTCTTAGTGTCGCGAGCTTGGCGCTCGCCCGGGGGAAATAATTGACACCTGAAGTATCTTCAAATATAACATAGGCCGCATGCCCCCGATACGGGCGTCGCGAGAGAATCGTGTCGGTATGAGGCGCATCGTCTGCGTCGGCGGCGGTCCGGCGGGGCTCTACGCGGCAATCCTGCTGCGCAAGGCGATGCCCGAAGTGCGCGTTGAGGTCTTCGAGCGCAACCGTCCCAATGACACCTTTGGCTGGGGCGTGGTCTTCTCCGACCAGACCATGGCGAACTTCGGTACCGCAGACCCTAAGTCGCACGCAGCTATTCTTGCGGACTTTCATCACTGGGACGACATCGCAGTGCACTTCCGCGGCCGCCGCCTGGTGAGCGGCGGCCACGGCTTCTGCGGCATTGGCCGTGTGCGGCTGCTGGAGCTCCTGCAGGAACGCGCCGGGGAGCTCGGCGTGGTCCAAACCTACCAGCGAGAGGTCGAGGATACCGAGGCCTTCCCGGATGCAGACCTGATCATCGCCGCCGACGGCGCGAATAGTCGGACTCGGACGCGCTACGCGAGCTTATTCGAGCCGACTATCGACGTGCGTCTGTGCCGCTACATCTGGCTGGGCACCACGCGCCCCTTCGCAGAGTTCACTTTTGCCTTCGAGCAGACCGAGCATGGATGGTTCCAGATCCACGCCTACCAGTTCAGTGAGAGCCAGTCGACGATGATCGTGGAGACCCGCGAGGAGACGTGGGCGGCACATAAGCTCAACGAGATGAGCACCGAGGAGTCGGTGGGGTTCTGCGAGCGACTATTCGAGCGCTATCTGGACGGTCACAAGCTGCAGAGCAAGGCCGGCCATCTGCGTGGTTCCGCCTGGCTGAACTTCAGGCAGGTGCACTGCCAGCGCTGGCACCACGGCAATACGGTGCTGGTGGGCGATGCCGCGCATACGGCGCATTTCTCCATCGGTTCCGGCACGAAGCTAGCGATGGAGGATGCCATATCGCTGGCGCATCACCTGACGAGGACAGATGATCTGGATGCGGCACTCGCCGCTTATCGCGCCGAACGCCAACTCGAAGTCCTGAAGCTGCAAAGCGCGGCCCGCAACCGGATGCGCTGGTTCGAGAATGTCGCTCGCTACGTGCACTTGCCGCCGGAACAGTTCGCCTACAGTCTCTTAACCGGCAGCCAGCGCATCGGCCACGACAACCTGAAGCTGCGGGACGAGCACTTCGTCGCGGACTACGAGCGGTGGCTCGCACAGCAGGCAGGGGAGCACGCCGGGCGACCCCCGATGTTCTTGCCGTTCAAGCTGCGCGAAATGACGCTCGTCAACCGCGTCGTGGTGTCACCAATGGCCCAGTACAGTGCGCGCGACGGCCTGCCGAATGACTGGCACCTCGTGCACTACGGGCATCGCGCCCTCGGTGGAGCGGGCCTGGTCTACACCGAGATGACTTGCGTCTCGCCGCAAGGTCGCATTACTCCGGGATGCACGGGAATCTGGAACGAAGCCCAGCGCGATGCCTGGAGCCGCATTGTTGCGTTTGTACACGAGCACTCGCCTGCCAAGATCTGTCTGCAGCTCGGTCATTCGGGGCGCAAGGGCTCAACCCAGCTTGGCTGGGAAGAGATGGACCACCCTCTCAAGAGCGGTAACTGGACACTCCTTGCCCCCTCACCCCTACCGTACTTCGAAGGCGAAAGCCAGCTCCCGATCGAGATGCGGCGTTCAGACATGGACGCCGTACAGGCCGATTTCGTGCGCGCGGGACGCTTCGGCGTGCAGGCGGGCTTCGATATGCTGGAGCTGCACATGGCGCACGGCTATCTGCTCGCCTCCTTCCTGTCCCCCCTCACCAACCATCGAACCGACGAGTACGGCGGCGATGTTGCTAATCGCCTGCGCTTCCCGCTCGAGGTGCTGCGTGCGGTTCGCGCGGTATGGCCCGCTGAGAGACCCCTGTCGGTGCGCCTCTCCGCCACCGACTGGGCCGCGGGCGGACTCCGCGAGTCCGATCTCCTTGCAATCGTACGTGCACTCAAGGAGGCCGGAACCGATCTGATCGACGTGTCGAGCGGCCAGACCGTGCCATGGCAGACACCCGTCTACGGCCGCATGTACCAGACGCCTTTTGCCGACGCGATCCGCAACGAAATCGGCATCGCCACCATGGCGGTTGGGAACATCTACGAACCGGATCACGTCAATTCCATCATAGCCGCCGGGCGCGCCGACCTGTGCGCTCTTGCCCGTCCGCACCTAGCCAACCCTGCTTGGACACTCGATGCGGCCGCTCGTCAGGGATACCTGGCGCAGTGGTGGCCAAATGCCTATCTGTCCGGGAAGGACCAGCTCGAGCGAAACCTCAAGCGTGCCGTACAAGCCCCGGATGCACCGTGACGCCGCCTTACTCCATCGCTGGCATGCATGCAGTGGTGACGGGCGCCAGCCGCGGCATCGGTGCGGCCATCGCGGCCTCTCTGGTCGCCGAGGGCGCGCGCGTCTCACTGCTCGCGCGTAGCGAACCCGCGCTCCGAGAGGTTGCGATGCAACTCGGCGGTGAGCGCTCCTTTCCCATGGTGGCAGACGTCACCGATCCCGCTGCGGTGAGCAGCGCCTTTGCGGCACTGCGTGCCCGCTTCGGCGCAGTCCAGATCTTGATCAACAACGCAGGCCAGGCCGCCAGTGCGAAGTTCACCGAAACCGACCTCGAACTCTGGCATCGGATCATGTCGGTTAACCTGACCGGGACTTATCTCTGCACGCGCGCGGCGGTACCCGACATGTTGCAGCATGGCTTCGGGCGCATCGTCAATATCGCGAGCATCGCGGGCCTGCGTGGAGGCGCCTACCTGTCCGCCTACGTGAGCTCAAAGCACGCGGTCGTCGGACTTACTCGGTGCCTGGCGCTCGAGTACGCGACTCGGAATATCACCGTCAACGCCGTCTGCCCGGGCTATGTCGACACTGACCTCGTGAAGAATTCAATCGCCACCATCCGCCGCAAGACGGGCCGCAGCGAGAGCGAGGCACTAGCGAGCTTGGTGGCAACCAACCCGCAGGGCCGTCTAATCACCCCCGAAGAGGTGGCGCATGCGGCCGTGTGGCTATGTCGCAGTGGCTCAGAGAGCGTGAACGGTCAGACCATCGTGCTTGCGGGCGGCGAAGTGTTCTGAAGGAATCCAAATGTCCAAAGAGAGAGCCCGCCTGAATCTGGTTACTCGACACGTCGATGCCGAAACCCGCGTTCACGACGACCACCATCGGTCGGTGCGACTTTGGCTGCGCATGCTTAGCTGTACCAACCGCATCGAGGGCGTCGTAAGGCAGAATCTACAATCGAGCTTCCAAACTACCCTCCCCCGCTTCGATCTCATGGCGCAGCTCGAGCGCGCTCCCCAGGGACTGAAGATGAGCGAGCTGTCCCAGCGCATGATGGTAACGGGCGGCAACGTGACCGGCATCGCCGATGGTCTGGAAAAGGACGGGCTGGTCGTCCGGGAAATGGACTTGGCAGACCGGCGCGTCTGGCGAGTCAAGCTCACCGCCGAGGGCCAGCGCCAGTTCCGACGCATGGCGGCGGTGCACGAGCAATGGGTTATCGAGCTCCTCGAGGGGATGAGCGCGCGCAGGAAGG
>Ga0335069_10003955_pt1 | contig 22162 bp, 19 predicted proteins | sample Lox_Sample_11_FD_206714 | JGI IMG/M metagenome (GOLD analysis project Ga0335069, IMG submission 206714) | Soil microbial communities from Loxahatchee National Wildlife Refuge, Florida, United States - Lox_Sample_1.1 | ecosystem: Environmental > Terrestrial > Soil > Wetlands | place: USA...
TCGGACTTCGCAGCCCACAGCGACCAACGGGAGCGGGCCATAGAAATGACGCTGACCGCAGGTCCTAGAACAGAATCGGTGCATTGAGCTATGCAATCGGAAGCCGGCACATCGCGATGTGCGTACGCAGGTGTCTCATATGGGTCACGCTTTCGTTGGCGGTGATGTGTACCCTCCGACCAGGCCCGGCCGCCGCTATCCCGGTGTTCGCTCGCATCTATGACAAGCCGTGCGGGACCTGCCACACGGTGTTTCCCCAACTGAATCCGGAAGGCGAGAACTTTCGTGCTCACGGGCTGCACGGTTTGCCGCCGGCGATCAAACCGTTGAAGGTGGGCTCACTCCTCGAGGTTCCCGGAACGTTGCCCCTTGCGCTGTACCTGGATGTCGGTGAGGACGTCAGCAAGGTCGATGTTCCCGCGCAAGACGATGCGACGCACACCCACTTCAACCTCAACTTCCTCAGGGTTCTGGCCGGCGGCGAAATCGGGCAGCACCTCGCGTTCCTGATGGACTATGAATTGATCGAGACGGAAGCCGAGACGGGCGACATCACGGTCAACTCGGTGCCGTACCAAGCATACGCGGTCGCGCATGCCGAGCCGTGGGGCTGGCTCGGCAATCTCAAGGCGGGGTGGTACGAGCTGCCCTTGATTGTATCTCCAGATATCCATCGCGTGTCGGTTCGTCCCTACCTGATCGACCAACTCAGCGCCTGTGCGCTGTTGAATGTGGGCCCGCCTCACGGCCAGTGCGAGGACATTGCCGTTCCGGGCGAAACACAGATCGGCCTGGATCTCAGCGCGCTGCACGCCGCCAGCGGCTTCGGGTGGAACGCCGGCTTCACCAACGGCAGCAACAACCAACTCAACGACACGGCCAGCCCGGATTTCTACCTGCAGGCGAGTCAGACTCTCGGCCCGCATCGCGTCGGGCTCTTCTTTTTCTACAGCCCCGATCTGATCGGCAACGGCGTGGAGGACCGCGCCATCCGCGTGGGCCCCGCCGCGGACTTCTACAGCCGCCGGTTCCGGCTCCTCAGTCAATTCCTGGCGGAGTACGAATCGAATCCCACCGGTCATCTGCGGTCGCTCTGGTACTACGGAGGGTTCGTCGAGGCGAACTACCGTGTGACCACGGCGTTGCTGTCACTGCTGCGAGTTGACTCCGTGTGGATGCCGCGGTTCGATGACACCATGCAGGGGGGAGACACGCAGGTGCGGCGGCAGCCCTGGGAGATCACTGCCGGCATGCAGTGGCTGGTCCTGCAGAACGTGAAGGCCGTTGCTGAAGTCACCTATGGTGAGAGCCACGACTCGGTCAGCGACACCACCGTGAAGACCTGGGCCGGCACGTTGCGGCTGGTCACCGCCTTCTGGCCATTCGCGCCGCCCGGCCTGCACGAGTGGGAAGCGTGGGGGAATGGCCCATGAGGCACGCGGCTCAGGCTACGATCATCGGCGCGCTGCTCCTCGGCGCCGTCTGTGCGCGCGCTACGACCGTGGATGGAACGGCCACCATCCAGGGCCGGCCAGCTGCGGACGCCGTGGTGTACCTCGAAGGCGCAGCTCCTTCGGGCGCGCCGGCAGCACCGTCACACGTCGTGATGGACCAGAAGAACTTGGCATTCACGCCCCACGTCCTCGCGGTGGTACGCGGCACGATCGTCGAGTTTACGAACAGCGATGATGTCCAGCACAACGTGTTCAGCCCGTCGGCAATTGCCGGCAAGTTCAATCTCGGCACCTACGGACCCGGTGCGACGCGCTCGGTGACGCTGTCCCAGCCTGGCGACGTGCGCATCCTCTGCAACATCCACATGGAGATGGAGGCGCACATCCTGGTGGTGGACGGCCCATTCTTTTCGGCTGTCGCTGAGGACGGAAGCTACCACATCCGCGATGTGCCGGCGGGGACATACACGATGAAGGTCTGGCGCACGCGGTGGTTACCGTTCACCCAAACGCTGGAGCTGCCAGCCAGCGGGAACCTCACCGCCAACGTCGAGCTCCAGGAGTAGATCTTCCCGCCATGGCGTTTCCGGCTTCACCGCGCGGTTGGAGCATCCGCGTCAAAAGCATGTTGCTGGCGAGTGGGGTGCTCCTGGCGCTGTCCGCCGTGTACAGTGCCTTCACCGTGTACCTGCTGCGGCAAGAGACGCTGCAGGCGCACGATCGCCTGCAGCAAACTGCGCGCATTGTTGCGGCAGAGCTGGACGCGTACGTCGCGTCTGGAGCGCAGCGCCTGCAGACGGTGATCCGACTTCCAGGGTTGGAGTTCGGACTGCAAAGCATTCAAGAAGCACCGGGCGGCGGCTACATCCCGCCGTGGACCACCCTGCACTATCTCTTCTTCAAATCGCGGGTCTTCACCGGCGGCGTCTTCCTCCTCGACCGCGCGGGGAAGGTGCTATGGACCGAGCCGCCGGGGCTGCCATGGCAGCACCAGACCCTCAGCGATTTTGCGCCGGTCGCACAGATCCTGCAGACGCGGCGCAGCATGGTTTCCGGCCTCCTCCGCGGCGACCGGCTGATGGCACAGCCACACGTGGTCATCGCCGTACCGATCCAGACCGACGCTGGCGACCTGCAGGGCGTCCTGGGCGGCATCATCGATGTCACTGCGAAGGAGTTTGCTGATATTGTGGGGGCCGCATCGATGACGGTGGGGCAGTTCGTCGAGGTCACGGATCAGAACGGCGTCGTCTTGGCGGCGACCAATCCGGCGCGACTGTTCCAGCGCACTACGCCATTGTCGACGGGCGAGGAGACGCCGATGCTGGCGTCGGTGTCGCTGGGGCGCGCCCCGTGGCAGGTCATCGCTGGGCAGCCGCCGTCACTAGCCTTGGCCTCGGTCCGGCACTTTCAGCGTGCACTGTGGGCGATCGGCATCGCCCTGCTGCTGGTTGCCAGCGCCGTGGCCGTCCCACTGCTGAACGGTTTCGTGCGCTCCATCAAGCAGCTCACGGACGCCGCAGAAACCGTGGCGCGCGGGGATCTTTCCCAACCCGTGGTCGTCGGAACGCGTCGCGACGAGCTTGCCACGCTGGCGCGGGCATTCGAACAGATGCGGGTCGAGCTCGGCCACACCCAACGCGCCATCGAGCAGCGCCTCGAGGAACGCGAGAAGCTGATCGACCTGCTGACGCGCAGCAACGACGAGTTGCACGCCGCGCAGGCGCGCTTGCTCGAGGCGGAGCGCTTCGCCGCCATCGGCGAACTGGCGGCGGCGGTCGCGCACGGTATCCGCAACCCCGTCGCCGGCATCAAGGCAGCCGCCCAATTCGCCAGCCTGGAGCTGCCGAGCGACCACCCGCTGCGCGACAATATCGCCGACATTATCGGTGAAGCCGACAAGCTCGAGGCGCGCATCAAGACGCTGCTCAACTTTGCCAGACCGTTCGAACCGCGGCTCGCACCCTGCCGTATAGCCCCCGCAGTCGCTTACGCCGTGGCTGCCCTGCACAGTCGGATGGTGGCACAGGGGATTGAGCTGACCGTCGATTTGGATCCCGCCCTGCCCGAAGCTCAGCTCGATGAAGCGCAGATCGAGCAGGTGTTGTTGGCACTGTTCTCGAATGCTGTCGATGCCATGCCGTCGGGCGGCCACGTCACAGTGACCGGACGTGTGACCGCAGACGGCCAGCGCTTGCGCATCGAGGTGATCGACACGGGACCGGGTATCCCGCCCGAGCAGATCGGGCGCGTCTTCGAACTGTTCTTCACCACCAGGTCGAGCGGTACAGGCCTTGGCCTTGCGGTCGCGAGAAAGATCGTCGAACGGCATGGCGGTACGATTGCCGTGGAAAGCGCGAGCGGCAGAGGAGCACGGTTCATCGTCGAACTGCCCCTGCCTGCGCGCGCTTCCCATCTCGTTGACCACGCAGTGCGTGCTGCCCGCGGGGCGACACCGGCTCGATCCACTTGAGCTGCGGTGAGCCGGAAGATCTGACCGGCGCGCCTGCAGTAGATCATCCGGTTCCACGAATCACGCCCACCCGCACCGCCAGCATCCGTCCGGACCATTTTGTTTGGCGCTTTCGAATGTCGGGGTGCTTGTTGCTTCGCATTCGCACTTCCGCCGCAATTTCCGTTTGCCGCTGGCGAAACCAAGTGGCATCGTGCCATCACCGTGTTCGACCGCATCGTTCAGTTCTCCCTGCACAACCGCGCCGCCGTGCTCTTCTTCAGCCTCGTGGTCTGCGTCGCCGGCCTCTACTCCTTCCAGGCGCTCACCATCGAGGCGTTTCCCGATCCGACCGACACCCAAGTCAACGTCATCACCTTGTTTGCCGGCCAGCCCACCGAGGAAGTCGAGCGACAGATCGGCTTGCCGATTGAGCGCGCGCTGAACGGTACGCCCGGTCTGATGCGGCTGCGCAATCTGTCGCTGTTCGGGCTGTCGTACGTCACGCTCACCTTCGCGGACGGTGTCGACGCGTTGTTCGCCCGCGCCCAGGTGCTCGAACGGCTGCGCAACGCCGACCTGCCGGACGGCGTCACGCCGGCACTCGGGCCGCTGGCGACGCCGATCGGCGAGATCTACCGCTACACGCTCAGCGGCGCCGGTAACGACCCGATGCGGCTGCGTACTCTGCAGGACTGGGTGGTGGCGCCGCGGCTGATGCGGGTGCAAGGCGTCGCCGATGTCGTGAACTACGGCGGACTGGTACGCGAGATCCACGTCCAGCCTTCGCCTGCCAAGTTGGCCGCCTACGGGTTGACGCTCGAAGAGCTGGAGACCGCCTTGAAGAAGGCGTCGCAGAATGCCAGCGGCGGACTGCTCGAACGCGGTGCCGAGCAACTGGTGATTCGGAGCGAAGGGCTGTTTCGCCACCTCGATGACATTGCGGTCGTACCGGTCGCGAGTCGCGACGGCACGCCCGTGCTCGTGCGCGACGTCGCGGCAGTCAGCGACGGCTGGGCGCCACGCCAGGGCGTGGTCAGCCGTGGCGCCGACTACGACACGGTCGAAGGCATCGTGCTGATGCGCCGCGCCGAGAACCCGAGCATCGTGCTGGCGCACGTGCGCGAGGCCATCGACGAGTTGAACACGCACATCCTGCCGAGCGGTATCCGCGTCGTGCCGTTCTACGACCGCACCGACCTGGTCAATACCACCCTGTACACGGTCGGCCGCAATCTGGTCGAGGGCGCGGTGCTCGTCACCCTTGTCCTCTTTGTCTTTCTGCTCGACGTGCGCGCCGCGCTCATTGTCGGCGCGCTGATTCCGTTGTCGCTGCTGTCGGCGTTCATCTACTTGAAGGCGCGCGGCATGAGCGCCAACCTGTTGAGCATGGGCGCCGTCGACTTCGGTATCATCGTCGACGGCGGGGTGGTGATCATCGAGAGCATCGTGCGGCAGCTGTCGCACGACATGGGCATTCCGGTGTCGCCGCAACACATGCGCGACCGCATCCAGCGCGCCGTCAATCACGTCGTCCGCCCGACCATGTTTTCGTTGCTCATCATCATCGCGGCCTACCTGCCGATCTTCCTGCTGGAGCGCGTCGAGGGCCGCATCTTCGCGCCGATGGCCAACACCGTGGTCGCCGCACTGCTTGGGGCGCTGCTGTTCTCGCTGTCACTGGTGCCGGTGCTGGCAACCTTTGCCTACCGTGCCCCCATCCGGCACCGGGTGTCGCCGGTGCTGGCGTGGGCGCAGGCAGGCTACGAGCCGAGTCTGCTGTGGGCGCTGCGGCACACCGCCGTCGTCTTGGCCGGCAGCCTGCTCGCCTTGGGTGCGGCGGGTGTCGTGCTGACGCGACTCGGCTCCGAGTTCCTCCCCGAGTTGAACGAAGGGTCGCTCTACCTGACGTTCACCCTGCCGGCGAACGTCAGCTTGACCGAGGGCCGCCGCCTGGTGCCGCGGATCACCGACGTGCTGCGCCGCTACCCCGAGGTCGAAGGCATCCTCTCCCAGCTGGGCCGGCCGGAGGATGGCACCGACCCGACACTCACCAATAACCTGGAGTTCTTCGTGCGCCTGAAGCCACCCGACACGTGGCCGGCAGGGGTGCATTCGCTCCCCGACGTCGTGGAACGCCTGAGCAGGGGCATCGCCGACATTCCCGGCTTGGAAGTGAACTTCTCGCAACCGATCCGCGACAACGTCAACGAGAATATCTCGGGACAGTTCGGGCAAATCGCCGTCAAGCTCTACGGGGATGACCTGCACGTGATGCAGGAGCTCGCGGAGCGCGTGCGCGCCTCGATCGCGAAGGCGCCCGGCGCCGCCGACTTGGGGATCGTCAAGAGCAGCGAGATTCCGCAGCTGCAAGTCGAGCCGGACCGGGGCGCGCTGGGCCGCTATGGCCTCGACATGGAAGACTTCCAGCATGCCTTGCAAGGCGCACTGGGCGGACAGCCGGTCGGCGTGTTCTGGGATGGTGAGGCGCGACACAACATTGTCATGCGCTACCCAGCAGCCGCACGCGACGACGTCGAGAAGATCCGCAAACTGCGCGTTGCCGTGCAAGGCGGCATCACGGTCCCGCTCGAGACACTGGCAGCGGTATCTGTTGGCAGCGGCCGGGCCGCCATCAGCCGTGAGAACGGGCATCGATACATCGGCATCCGCATGAACGTGCGCGGGCGCGACATGGGATCTTTCGTCAATGAGGCACGTGCCGCGGTCGGTCGTGAGGTTCCGCTGCCGACCGGCATGACCATCGAGTGGGGTGGTGAGTTCGAGAGCAAGGAACGGGCAATGGCGCGGCTCACCCTGGTGGTGCCGGTGGCCCTGCTGCTCACGCTGGTGTTGCTGTTCAATGCCTTCGGCGCTTTCAGCCCGGCGGTGCTCGTGCTCCTGAACGTGCCGTTTGCCCTCGTGGGCGGGGTCGCCGGCCTGGGGTGGATGGGGATGCCGCTGTCCGTATCAGCCGCTGTCGGATTCATCGCCCTGATCGGCCAGGCGGCGCTCAACGGTGTCCTGGTGTTGTCAGCCATCCTCGAGCGCCGGCGCGTCGGGGACCCGCTCGATGTCGCCATCGTCAACGGCTGTCGCGAGCGCCTGCGCGCCGTGCTCATGACCGCCGCGCTCGCCGCCCTCGGACTGGTGCCGGCAGCCATGAGCCATGCCATCGGGAGCGAAGTGCAGCGACCAATCGCGGTGGTGATTGTTGGCGGGACGCTGAGCGCCTGTGCCCTTACGTTAATCGTACTGCCGGTGATGTATCGCGCCTGGGCGCAGACGTTCGAGCAGCGCATCGTCTCCGGGCGGCGGCCGCGGCGTGGCCGGCGTCGCCTGACGACGATTCGGCGCGCCGTTTGACGCATCCGTTGATGACCTGAACGCGCAGCAACGTTGAGACCGAATGCCACACCTGTGGCCGGATGCTCAACACCGAAGCAACGTCAGGCGATCGGCGGACCCCCGAAAAGTCTCAAACCCAATTGCCACAGCGGTGGCATCGATCTCGCTGAGGCTGCCAGCGTGATGGGCAAGCGGCTACTCGTGGAACGTGGAGCGCCGACCTGCAGGCAGACTGCCTCGTGGAGGCGGTCTGCGTTGGAGCTGGCTGAGGGGCGGTTGCGCCGCCTGGTGGCGGAGCGTCTCGGAGTAGACAACGGGCAACTCGGCATCCATTCACAGCTCGGAGAAGACCTCGGCGCCGATGAGGTCGACTTGCTCGAAATTGCCGTCGGGATGGAAGAGGAGTTTGGGCTGGTTTTGTCGGACGCGGCGCTGGCAAACCTCCGCACCTACGGTGATCTCTGGGCTTCACTTCAGCTGTTTTTGCAAAATCTAGGCGATGCCGACGCTGCCGAACTGCTGGCGTCAGGGATCGCGCGGGTGCGTGTCATCCGCAAACCGCCCGATGACCAGGGCAGCACGTTACGTGCAGCGCGCATCACCCCGCGGGTGATTGAAACCATTGTTGACGAGGTGCTGTGGACCCAGGGAGTGGTACGTCTCGAAGTTGCCTGTGCGCCGGACACCACTGACCGCCAACTGGCACGCATCGCCCAGCACCTGGCGCGGCTGCGCAACCACGGTGTCGAGGTCTGTGTGCAACGCATGGGCACGGCGCCATCGGTGGGGACCAGGGATCAGACGGCAGCGGACAGTTCGTCGCCATCCGTGGCACCCCATGCGCAAGACCGGACGGGATCGCCACCAAGCTCGAGCGGCACCGGATTTGCGGACCGGTCTGCGGGAATCCGCAGTAGTCAGGGACTTTAGTGATCGAGGACGAAATGGACGCCTTGGCAGTGCGTATCGAAAAAGGAGGATGACTTGATGAGGCAGACAGCGACCGCGTCATGGGTCGCGCCCTTATGGGAACCGGCGACCGTGCTGCCTTCGCAGGTAGGCGACAACCACGGCCGCGCGCACCGGCCCGAGCTGTACTTGGTGTCAGCGATCTTCGAGGACGCGCTGCATTCGGTCTTCCACAACGTGAGAGCCCGGCGCGGCCGCAAGCGCCGGGAGTTTCTCGATGCGTGCGACTGGTTTTGGAGTGAAGCCCACGAGTGGCCGTTCGCCTTCGTCAACGTGTGCGACCTTCTCGGGATCGAGGGGCGGACGGTACGCGATACGATTCGCGCGTACATCGTCGCCCAGCACGATGCCGCGGCCGGCGGTCACCCTGCTCGCCACTGGGGGCGGCGCATGCTTCGCAAGCGCTCGTCCGATGGCCAGCTGAGTCCCTGCGAGCGCCTCAAAATCACTGGCTGGGATGAGGTTTGAGCGTGAGGAGGTACCCATGCGTACCGTGCACACAATGCCGGCCGTCGACGCCGCGCTCCGCGAACTCTCTCCCCGGGCGGAACGGCTCTTGCGGATGCGATTTGGTATCGGCTCTCCGACACGTCGGTGCAGCGCCCTGATCTCCGGGCGGCGCCTGCGTCAGCTGGAGGCATCCGCCTTGCGTACGCTGCGGTTGAACGCGCTCGGTTCGCCACCAGGTGGATTGGCGTAGCCTAGTCGGGGCACCGCCTGCCGTGCCCCGGCGCCGTCTGTTTGACACCTTGTTCCGGGCTTCGGCGGCCTGATTGCCGCGTCCGAGGTTCCGTGGCATCGTGCGCGGGCGTATGAAGCCGAGCCGCGGTGTTGATCTCTTTCGAGTTGCAGGCATTCAGATCGCCATCGATTACTCGTGGCTGGCGATCTTCGTGCTGGTGCTGTGGAGTCTGGCCGTCGGCTATTTCCCTCACGAGTACCCCGGATTCGCCCGGGTCCACTACTGGGGCATCGGGGCGATGGCGACGCTGCTCTTCTTCGCATCGGTCTTGATCCACGAGTTGGCGCACTCGTTGGTGGCCAATCGTGTCGGACAGAACGTCCGCCGCATCACGCTCTTTCTCTTCGGCGGCATGGCGCATCTGTCGCGCGAGCCCAGCAATGCGCTGGCGGAGTTGAAGATCGCCAGTGTGGGTCCGCTCACCAGCTTTGCCCTCGGCGGCATCTTCTGGGCATTGATGGTAGGGGCGGAACGTATCGCCGCGGGTTCCCTGTGGGTGGCGATGTTCAAGTATCTGTCGTTCATCAACGTCGCGTTGGCCGTGTTCAACCTGCTGCCGGGGTTCCCGCTGGATGGCGGTCGCATCCTGCGCGGCTTCCTTTGGTATCGCTCGGGGAACCTACGCGCCGCGACGGCGCGGGCCGCCGACTGGGGCAGCGGCATTGCGTTGGGACTGATGGGCCTCGGTCTGCTGCAAATCTTCAGCGGCGCACTGGTTGGTGGCCTGTGGCTGATTTTCATTGGCATGTTTCTGCGGGGCGCGGCGCGCGCGAGCTACCACGGGGTGGTCATTGAGCATGTCCTTGGGTCTGCCCGAGTCAGTGATCTGATGGTGACCGATCCGATGACGATCGCCGACGACGTAACCGTCCGAGACGCCATCGAGGAACACTTCCTGCGACACGGCTTTGGCGGCTTTCCGGTGACGCGCAACGGCACGATCGAAGGCTTCGTCACCCTGGCGCAGATCAAACACTGCCCACCCGAGGAACGCGGACGGCGCACGGTCCGAGACGTCATGCGCGCCGCCGATGCGGCCGTGACCATCGCGGCGATGGCGCCGATATCCGACGCGCTACGCAGGATGGTTGAATCGGAGAGCGGCCGGCTGCTGGTGACCGAGGGGGGCCGCGTTGTCGGTCTCATCACCCGCACCGGTATCACGCGCTTCATCCAGCTGAAGACCGAATTGGAAGAAGAGGGCTGAAACCCGGTGGCCGCGAAACAATGCACAGAGCACAAAGAAAGCACGTGATGCCCCCGGCGCCTTCTTTGAGCTCTTCGCGCTCTTTGCGCTCGATCCCGTAGCGCTGCCCTATTGCCGACGCGTCTTGGACGTCGGCGTCACCGTGAGCGGATCCTCGGGCCAGGCGTGTTTCGGATAGCGGCCACGCAACTGCTTGCGCACCTCGGGGTAGGTCGTGCGCCAGAAGCTCTCCAAATCGTCGGTGATTTGCACGGGCCGCTGATTGGGGGCGAGCAGTTCGATGACCAGCGGCACCTGGCCGCGGGCGAGCCGTGGCGTGGCGGTGAGGCCGAACAGCTCCTGAATGCGTGCCGCCACGGCGGGTGGCTTGCCGTCCATATAGGTCAGGGTAGTCCAGCGACCCGACGGCAGGCGATACTGTGCTGGTGCTTCGCGATCCAGTGCGGCGCGCTGTGGGTGACTCAACAGCCCGCGCAAGACGCCCAGCAGGTCGGCGCTGCGGACCTCCGCGAAGCTGCGACACGCGACGCAGAGTGATCGAACCGCCTCCGTCAGCAGCGTGTCTGTACTCGCCGGCAGGCCAAGCTCGGGCATCCAGCGCTGCAGAAACCGCACGCGCGCCAACCAGGCGCGTTCGCTGTCGCCAATGCGTACCGCTTGCAGGGGATCGCGCTGCGCCACTTCCGCCAGCACCATGCCCGCACGCTGCCGGTCGACATCGAAGGACACGCTCTCCCACAATGCCAAATCCTCGAACAGCTCGCGCGTCCGTTCGACCACGCACTGGCGATCGCCATCGAAAACCAAGTCGCTGTGGCGTGTGACGCATCCTGGGAACATGGCTGCGAGCCACTCCGGGCGCACCGCGCTCGCCAGCCGAACGCGCGCCTCCGAGCGCTCGCGCGAGCGCTCGCGGCGCAGGCCGGCATCGACCTCAACGGCGACGAACAGCTCGGCGTCGCGCACGACGCTGCTGTCCATCAGCACGACGCCGGTACCACCCACCATGATTCCCCGGGGCGAGGCGGAGGCGCGGCGGCGCACGAGACGATCCGGAAATCCGGCGAGGGTGCAGCGCAGCAGCAGTTCCTCATCGGACGCTGCAACGAGCCGATCGCGGCATCCAAGCGCACGCTGCAGCTGCCGGCGTGCGCGCTCCACCGCACGCACGCTGCGGAGATCGAGACCCAGCTCCCGGCAGGTGTTCGGGTCGAACTGCGCGTGCGCCGCCTCGGTGAAGAGCTGCGCGCGCAAGAGCAGGTCGGAGGACCCGCTCGCAGGCAGATCGCCATGCCGTGTGCGCTCCGCTCCGAATGCCCGCTGCTCCAGGCAGATGTCACGCTCGGACGCCAGTGCGGCGAGGAGTCCGCCGGCAGCGCCGCATCCGCTGCGTTCGGCTTCGACGAGAATGCGCGCCAAGCGCGGCGGCACCGACAGATCGAGCATACGGCGGCCGATGTCCGTCAGCACGCCGTCCGTCTCGATCGCGCCGAGCTGCCGCAACAGGTGCTCGGCCCGCTGCACCGCACCCGCACCGGGTGGTTCGAGCCAACCGAAGCCGCGCACATCGTGCAGACCCCAGGCGCGCAGTTCGAGCAACGTGCCGCTGAGATCCAGCCGCAGCACCTCGGGGACATCACGTTCGAGGCGGTGCTGATGGTCGGCATGCGTCCACAAGCGCAGACAACGGCCGGGCGCCGTCCGCCCGGCCCGGCCGGCGCGTTGGTCGGCGGCGGCGCGGCTGATCGGCGCGACACGCAGCGCGTTGATGCCGTGCTTGGCGTCGAAGCGCGCGATGCGGGCCAGTCCAGAGTCGATGACGACGGTGACGCCGTCGATGGTGAGCGCAGTTTCGGCAACGTTGGTCGACAAGACCACCTTGCGGCGCGCGCCACGACGGAGAGCGCGCTGTTGTGCGTCGAGCGGCAAATCGCCGTGCAGCGGGACGACGGCGAGATCGTGCTCGGCAGCGAGTCCGTCCAGGGCTGCAGTCGCTCGCCGAATTTCTTCGGCACCCGGCAGGAACACCAGGATGTCGCCGCGGTCGTTGCGCTGCGCCAGGGCGCGGCGGACCGCCGTCGCGACGCGTCCAGCGAGCGGACGGTCGTCGCTGACGGCCTCGTATTCCACTTGCACGGGGTAGGTCCGGCCCTCCGACGTCAGCACCGGGCTGTGATCCAGATACGCGGACAACCGTTCCGTCTCCAACGTCGCCGACATGACGACGAGCTTGAGGTCGGCGCGCACGGTCTCCTGCAACTCGCGCACCACCGCCAGCGCCACATCACCCTGGAGATGGCGTTCGTGAAACTCGTCGAGGACGACGATGCCGACCTGTTCGAGAAACGGGTCGCGCGTCAGCTGGCGGCCGAGCACACCTTCGGTCACGAACCACAGCCGTGTCCTCGCGTCGCCGCGCTGCTCGAAGCGCACCCGATAGCCGACCTCGCCGCCGACAACCACACCGCGTTCGTGTGCGACATACTCTGCTGCCGCGCGCGCCGCGATACGGCGCGGCTCCAGTACCACCACCTGCTGGTCTGCGGCGAGGCCCGCGTCGAGCAGCGCCGCGGGCACGCGTGTGGTCTTGCCCGCTCCCGGCGGCGCGCGCAGCACGAGGCGCGACGCCGTCTGCAGTATGGCCACGATTTCAGGCAGGAGCGGATCGATCGGCAAGGGCTGCACAGGGGCCAATCAAGCGACCCGCAGTGATCGAGTCAACGCGGGGAAGTCGCTACAGCGAGTGGCGATCTCCTCGCGAGACGCCCCTCGATACGCCGGCAACAGACGGCGGGTACTCCCAATGAATCGCCGTGCAGGCGGGACGCCCGCACCACAAGGCTACCGGGCAGCGGTTGTGGTGCAGCCGTCTCGGCTGCACGCAGACTGGTTCGTTGGCCCAACATACTCGCCCGGTGGGACTCGGACCGAGGTTCCTGGCAATCGGTCGCGCGGGACATCGCACATGCGGGCTGCGACTGCTGCCTGTTCCTCATCGCCGGTCGGTGTGTTACACAGGGACATCCCTTTGACGGAGGAGCTTCGATGGATCGCATGCTGCGCGTGGACATGTCGACGTTGACGATCAAGGAAGAGTCCTATCCAGCCGAATGGGCGGCGCTTGGAGGCCGCGCGTTGTCGGCGAAGATTCTGCTCAACGAAGTAGACCCGAAGTGCGATCCGCTCGGACCGGGCAACAAGGTGATCTTCGCACCCGGCTTCCTCTCCGGGTCGGTCGCGCCGACATCCGGCCGCATGAGTGTCGGCGCCAAGAGCCCGCTCACGGGTGGGATCAAGGAAGCCAACTCCGGCGGGCAGGCCGGGCAGAAACTGATGCGTCTCGGCTATCGCGCGCTGGTCGTGGAAGGCAAGGCCAAGGACCCGGCGAAGCGCTACATGGTGATCATCAACAAGAACGGCGCCGAGATCCGCGAGTGCGCGGAGCTGAAGGGCCTGCGCACGTATGCCGCCTCCGAAAAGCTGGGCCAGCAGTTCTCGCAGCGTGCCGCGTTCGTTCTGTGCGGCCCTGCGGGAGAGCTGGGGCTGTCAGGAGCCAGCGTGGCCTTCACTGACGAGGGCCACCGTCATCCGTCACGACACGCCGCGCGCGGCGGGCTCGGCGCCGCGATGGGCGCCAAGGGGCTGAAGGCGGTCGTTGTCGACGACGAGGGCACGCAAGCCCGGCAGCCGAAAGACAGCGCGACGATGAAGGCGCACGTGGCCAAGCAAAGCAAGGAGTACAAAGCTGGTGCACAGCTGTTCCAGTTCGGCACCTCGACCACCGTGCCGCTCGCCAACATGATGAGCACCTTCCCGACCCGCAACCGGCGGGAGATGCAGTTCGAACATGCCGATGCGCTTGATGGCATGAAGATCGTCCAGGGCTTCGAGACGCGCGGCGGTGGCATGCATCACTGCATGACCGGGTGCATCGTGAGTTGCTCCAACATCGTCCACAACGCCGAGGGCAAGCACGTCACCTCCGCCCTTGAGTTCGAAACCCTGGCGCTGTGTGGCTCCAACTGCGGCATCGGCGACCTCGACAAGGTGGCGCAGATCGACCGGCTGTGCGACGAGCTGGGGCTGGACACGATCGAAACCGGCGGCGCCATGGCTCTGGCGATGGACTGCGGCGCCTTGGAGTTCGGCGACGCCGATGGTGCGATCGCGCTGCTCGACAAGGTCGACAAGGGCGACAAGCTAGCCGAGGCCATCGGGCGCGGCGTCGTCGCGGTCGGCAAGCATTTCAACGCCACGCGCATCCCCGCGATTCGCGGGCAAGGCGTTCCGGCCTGGGAACCGCGCACGCTCAACGCCAGCGGCATCACCTACGCAACCAGCGCGATGGGCGCCGATCACACCGCCGGCCTCGTCGTCATGCCGGTCGCGGACCAGGCAAAAGCGTCGCAGGAAGCGCAACTCATCAACGCCCTGTGCGACTCCAGCGGCTTCTGCCAGTTCCAGCAGCCCACCATTGATGACATCCGCGTCCTGTACAACGCGCTGTACGGCACGAACCTGACCTTCGAAGAGATGGCGGACATCGGCTGGCGCTGCATGCAAGACGAGTGGGAGTTCAACCGGCGCGCCGGCTTCGGGCCCGAAGACAACGATCTGCCCGAGTGGATGCGCACCGAGGCGGTACCGTCGAACGGGGCGGTGTTCGCCGTGCCGAAGGAAGAGATCATGCGCGTCTTCGAACGCATGCCGATCTCCGACGAGCTGCGCCAGATGCGCGCGGTCGGTTAGTCTTGGTCGGACGGAAGGATTTCACCGGAGCAGACAAGAATTTCGAAAGTTGACGAGGTGGTGCAAGGCCTCATTGAGAAGAAATCGCCGGGGGTTGCCCTTGGGTGTTCGGCAACCCGGATTTCTCCGTGTCTCGGTGTCTCGGTGGTGAGTCCCCTTCCGTCACATCGGGGTTAGGTCGCGATGCGCTTGCGTCAAGTCGCGCTCGTCGCCCGCGATCTCGAGCCGGTCGTCGCCGACCTGTGCGCGGTGCTCGGCATCGAGGTGGGCTTCCGTGACCCCGGGGTGCGCCAGTTCGGCCTGCACAACGCCGTCATGCCCATCGGCGATACGTTCCTCGAAGTCGTCTCGCCGGTGGAGCCGGACACCACGGCCGGCCGCTTTCTCGACCGGCGCGGTGGCGACGGGGGGTACATGGTCATCCTGCAATGTGACGATCTGGACGCCGACCGCCGCCGCGTATCCGACCTTGGTGTACGCATCGTGTGGAGCATCGATCTGCCGCAGATCCGTGGCACGCATCTCCACCCGCGTGACGTGGGCGGCGCCATCCTGTCGCTTGATGCGGCGGACCCGCCGTCGTCATGGCAGTGGGCGGGGCCCGAGTGGGAACGCGCCGTCCGCATGGATGTGGTCAGCGAAATCACCGGCGTCGAGCTGCAGGCCGACGATCCGCTCGCGCTTGGGCAGCGCTGGTCGCAGGTCCTCGGGCGGCCGCTGGCGCACACCGCAGCCGGCGTCATTCGCATCGTCCTCGATCAGGGTTGCATTCGGTTCGCAAAGGCCAGCGACGGTCGGGGTACCGGTGTTAGTGGTATCGATGTCGCCGTGACCAACCGCAAGCGTTTGTTGGCTGCTGCGGAAGCGCGAGGCGTGCCGGTGCATGGTGATCACGTGATACTCTGCGGTACCCGCATCCATCTGGTGTGACTCGAGATTGCACTGCGGCCGGCTACGCGCGACGAGCCCCGTGCCTCGAAAGGACCTGTTATGCCGACCACGCAATCGTCCATGGTTACTACCGACCCAGCCAACGCGAGCCCGCGGCTGTACGGCACGCCGCAGGAAGTGGCGCCGGACGTCTTCATGCATCCGGCGTTCGTCAACACCTATGCGCTGCGCACGCCGGTGGGGCTGCTGCTGGTGGATCCCGGGCTCGGCAACCTGGCCGACTCGGTCCATCAGGCCGTGCGGGGATGGAGCGATGCGCCGCTGCACACGGCGGTGTACACTCACGGCCACGCGGACCACGCGTTCGGTTTGCGTCCCTTCCTGAAGGCGGGCGAACGGCCGCAGATCGTCGCGCAGGAGAATTGCGTGCAGCGCTTCCACCGCTATCACCTCACCCACGGATGGAATGCGTGCATCAATCAGCGGCAGTTCAGTCTTCCGGAGCCGGCGTTCCCTGATCACTTCGACTGGCCAACGCTCACCTTCCGCACGTCGCTCAGTCAGCGGCTTGGCGACCTCGACGTCCACTACTTCGCCGCCAAGGGTGAGACCGACGACGCGTGCTACGTCTGGATTCCAGCGCACCGCTACCTGTTCGTCGGCGACCTGATCATCTGGCAAGCACCCAACTGCGGCAATCCGCAAAAGGTGCAGCGCTATCCGCTCGAGTGGGCCAATGCACTCGAGGAGATGGCCGGGTTCGACGCCGAGTGGCTGTTTCCCGGCCACGGCATCGTGGTGCACGGTGCCGACGGGGTGCGCATGGTGTTGACCGAGACGGCGCGCTACCTGCGTATCATCATCGATCAAGTGCTGGAGCGGATGAATGCCGGCCAGACCCCGGAGGACATCTTCCACGCCGTGGAGCCGGATCCCGAGCTCGCGAAACGACCCTTCCTGCACGCCCGCTACGATCACCCGAAGTTCATCGTCCGCAATCTGCTCAGGCTGTGGGGCGGCTGGTGGAATGGCAACGCCGCGGACCTGTTGCCGGCGACCTGGGCGGCGCAAGCAGCGGAGATTGCCGCGGTGGCAGGCGGTGTCGGCCAGATTGTTGAACGCGGCCGCGCCTTGCTTGATCAAGGCAACGCAGTCCTGGCAGCGCATCTCGCCGAGTGGGCGACGCGCGCCGCGCCTGGCGATCGCGCCGCGCAAACGTTGAAGCGCGACGTTTACGCGCAGCGCTTGCGGGAGGCTGAATCGCTCATGGCGCAGGGGATCTACCGTGCGGCGATGAACGACGCCCGCCAAGCGCTCGGTCAACCACCTGAGACGGGAAGTGGCTTGGGAATGGGACTCGAGCAACGCCGCTGAGCAACTTCGATGTTGTGTATTGCGCGCCGCTTCTCTAGTACCTGGCTGCAACATGCTGCGTCGTCTGTTGTTCCTGCGGCTCGCATGGGGAGCGTTGGTCGCCGTGCTGAGCGCCCGCAGCGCGTTGGCGCAGGCACCCGTCTGCATCGGTGACTGCGATACGTCCGGCACCGTCACCGTCGGCGAGCTGATCATCGGGGTCAACATCGCACTCGACAGCGTTCCCATCGGTGTCTGCCCTGCCTTCAACGTCAACGGCGACGGTACGGTCACCATCGATGTGCTGGTCACGGCGGTGAACAATGCACTCATCGGGTGCCCAGCACCCCCGACGCCGACCGCGACGCCGACGGTCCCCCCGACCGCCAGCGTGACCCCGACGCCGCCTCTACCGCCACCGTCCAGCACGCCCAGTGCGACGCCCGAAGCTGTGCCAACCGACACGGCGACCACGACGAGTACGCCGCCGGAAACGGCGACCGCAACAGCAAGCGTGACCGAAACCGCTCCAACAGCCACTCAAACGGCGATCAGCAGCACAACCCCGACGCCAACCCCCACCGACAGCCCGACTGCCAGCCCCACCCACACTCCTGCGCCAGCAACGCCGAGTCCCACCGCGACGGTCGCTTCAACGCAGACCGCTACGGCCACGACCACGCGCGCCGACACGCCCACACGGACGCCGACCGCGAGCCTGTCCGCCACCCCGACGCCGACATCAACTCGGACCGCCACAGCGTCTCGGCGTCCCACCGACACGCGCACGTTGACGCCAACGCGCACGCCGTCGATGACCATCACGCCAACGATCACGCGGACCTTCACCCGCACGCCAACGGCGAGTCGGACCCCAACTGCGACCGCCACACAGACCGCAACGAAAACCCTGACGTCGACGCCTACCGCGAGTGCAACCGTTACCGTTACCCAGTCGCCAACGGCGACGCGTACTGCGACGGCGACGCGTACCTTGACGCCAACGGTCACGCAGACGCGCACGGCGACGCTGACTCAGACCAAGACCACCACCCCAACCGTGACTCCGACAAACACGCCCACGCCAAGCCGCACTCGAACTCCAACACCCACACGCACGCCGACGCCGACCCCGACCGCGACGTCAACGGAGACGCCGACGCGGACGCCCACCACGACGCCAACGGACACACCCTCCTTCACGCCAACACGCACTGCCACGGTGACCCGGACGCCGACCCCGACGCGCACGCCCACACCCACTGCCACCTCCACCTTCACGGCGACCGCGACGCGCACCCCGACGGCCACCCGCACGCCAACGCTGACACCGACCACGACGCCCACGGCCACACCGTCGGCCTGTCCGTTCGACTTCACCGACTCGAGCAGCGGGGCGATGGGCGTCTGCTTGTACGTCGGCGGCTGGAGTCAGATCTGCGGGCACAATCACCTGGGTGCGTCGTGGCTGAGCGATGGCCAAAACGTCGTCGCCGCCGTCACTACCGACCCCGTGGCCTTCTTCCGCGGCACAGTGACGACCGGGACTACGGCAACCTTGACGGACTGGGCAACGCAGCTGGACTTCTCCGACGCGCAACCGTTGTCTGGCGCTCTGCAGTTGAGCGGCGATGGCCGGCTGCTCATCGCCCCCAGCGCGCCACCGTTCAGCATTGACGGATGCAATTTCGACCTGTACAGCGGCGCCTTCAACGGCGTGCAAGGGGCCGGCGGCGGCGCCGCGCATCCGTAGCTACCAGGAGGGGCAGGATGAACTATGTCAGACTGGGTCGGACCGCACTGCGGGTCAGCCGCTTGTGTCTGGGCACGATGAATTTCGGTCCCCTGACCAGCGAGGCCGACAGCCACGCCATCATGGACAAGGCACTCGATCTCGGCATCAACTTCTTCGACACCGCCAACGTGTATGGCTGGAAGACCGGCGAAGGTGTCACTGAGCAGATCGTCGGCCGCTGGCTAGCGGGTGCCGGCGGCCGTCGCCAGCGCATCGTGCTCGCCACCAAGGTGTTCGGTCGCATGGGCGATGGTCCCAACGAACGCGGCCTCTCCACGTACCACATCAAGCGCGCCTGTGAGGACAGCCTGCGGCGCTTGCAGACGGACCACATCGACCTCTACCAGATGCATCACATCGATCGTGATGCCCCCTGGGATGAACTCTGGCAGGCGATGGAGCAGTTGGTGCGCGAGGGCAAGATCCTCTACGTGGGCAGCAGCAACTTTGCGGCGTGGAACATCGCGCAGGCAAACTGCCTGGCCGCGCAACGCCACTTCCTGGGGCTGGTCAGCGAGCAGAGCCTCTATAACCTCAACGCACGCACGATCGAGCTGGAGGTCATTCCCGCGTGTCAGGCCTTTGGTCTCGGCCTCATTCCGTGGAGTCCGCTGGGCGGCGGCCTCCTCGGTGGCATCCTCCGCAAGATCGCGGAAGGGCGGCGCGCGTCCGAACGCATCCAGAAGGCGCTGGAGAAGCAACGTCCCAAGCTGGAGTCGTACGAAGCCTTGTGCCGCGAGCTTGGTGAACAACCAGCCGACGTCGCCGTGGCCTGGTTGCTGCACAATCCAGCGGTGACCGCGCCGATCATCGGCCCGCGAACGATGGCGCAGTTCACGGGAAGCCTTCGTGCGCTGGAGCTCAAGCTGAGCGCTGACGCGCTGGCCAAGCTGGATAAGATTTTTCCCGGCCCGGGCGGGCAGGCGCCCGAGGCGTATGCGTGGTAGGGCGCCGACCACCAACGCCGTGCTTTCCGGAGGGGTTGAACACCGTTCCGGCAGTTTCTAAAGATGGGCGGATGTGGCTGATGCAGGGGGTTTCAATGCGTGGGGAAGGTGCTCATTCGGGAAGGCCGGCTCCCAGCGCGCCATGGAGGGGCCTCGCGGTTTCAGTAAGCAAGGCGGTGCTAGCGGTGACGACGCTCGCCAGCTTGGCACTACGGCCAGTTGCGGCTGCGCAGATGTGCGTGGGCGACTGCGGCGCCGACAGTCAGGTCACCGTCGATGAGCTGATCACCATGGTGAACGTCGCGCTTGGCACCGATGTGGTCTCGTCCTGCATGGCAGGCGATGCAAACACTGATTCCACAATCGGCATCAATGAGATCGTCACCGGGGTCAACAATGCCCTGCACGGGTGCGCCGCCACTCCGACCCCAACGCCCACCGTCGGCTCACAGGCGTCGTATGTCGGGGACTACTATGGAACCGCCGGCAGCTATGGTGTCCGCTTCCACGTCGCTGCGGACGGATCGGCAGACGGCTTTCTCGACTTCCTCAGCGGCGGCGGCGCGGCGGCGGGCAACGGCGCGGCGGCGGATGTGGTTGCATCGTACGCGGCCAGCGGCCAGGCCGACCTGGCGACCGGCAGCTACCAGCTCAGCGGCGAGTTCTTCGGCAATCCATTCGACTTTTCGGGCCAGTTCCCAACCGCGCCGAGCGCGACCGGCACCCTCCATGTGGTCATCCCCGTGTTGGCGGTGGCCGCTGACGGTACGCTGTATGCCGGGACCGCCGCAACGCCCACGCCGACACCAACGATCGGGTGTGATTCGGCGCATCTGCAGATGACGTTCTCGAACGTCTCCGGCAACTTCAATGGCAACGCTTCGCCCTACGTCGTGGCGTTGATGAACACGGCGATCGAGCAGCCGGCCCCGGACTACATCGCCGGGTTCCACGAGGTGTACAACAGTTTCTTCAACGGCACCGAGTGCGTGTTGCAAGGGCAGGGGGTGCGCAACCTCCAGATCTCCCTCTTCCAATCGCCTGGCGGGCTGGCCGCTGGCCGCCAATCCTTCCCTGTGGGCAGCACAGAGGGGCCGGCCGCGGACGTCCGCTACGGCCAGGCGACGGGTGGTGGCGACAGCGTGTGGTTTGCCAGCGCTGGCACGGTCTTCATCGACTCCGTCAACGGCAGTGTGGTGACTCTGCGCGTTGTCGGTGCCGCCATGACTGGAACAGCGGGCGCAGCCACCGGCAGTTTCACGCTCGATGTCAGCGGCCAGGTGAACAATTTCACCCGTCAATGATCGCCACCGCCACCGGCTCGTTTCGGGCGGCGGCGCCGGCTGGCGCGGGACGAATCGCCTCACCCACGATGGACGATCAGACCGTGGGTCGGGTCGTAGGGTGACACTGCAATCGTCACATGGTCGCCAGGAATCACCTTGATGTGGAAACGGCGCAACCGGCCGCTGATGCGCGCGACGAACTGCCGTCCGTTGTCTCCGGCGATGCGGAAGTGGCCGCCGGCCAACAGTTCCGTCACTCTGCCGGGAATCTGCAACAAGTCGTCCTTACTCATTCGTGCTCTCCTCCATGATGTCGTGGCCACCGGGCTGCAGCGCACAGTCGAAACACGTTGCGCCGGCGTCACCCCCACGATTGCAGCTCAGCCGGCCGAGGGGCTGCGTGCAGGAACTGCAGGGCGATTCCGCTACGCTGCGGAGCGTGATGACCCACTGCCTGCCGTGCAGGCCGAGGGTCAGTGTCGAACCGCGGCCGGCAAGCCGCTCGACGTGCTCACGTAGCATCTGGCGATCGTAGGGGCTCTGCGCCGGCACCACGAAAATGCCCGACCCGCGTTGAACGTGCGCAATGTTGGATGTTGCTGACAAAACTCTTTCCTCCTTACGTCGAGCCGCAATTGCCAGCACGACCGTCACCGCCGCCGCCGACCTCACCGAGGTGTCTGCAGACGATTTCGCCGGGCCCGGAGCTTCCCAGCACCCGGCAGCATGTTCAGGCACAGTGAGTATACCGCTCTTGAAAGGAGCGGCGAGGCATGAACGGGAAGCAGTGGAGCAGTATGGTTAGCAGCCCCCCACCCAGAAGTCCAGGAGGCCGGCCGACGCGGGTGCACGACACCAGAGTGGTGGGATCGAGGCGGGCTTGATGCAGCAAGGGGTTCGGTGTATCTGTCTGACAGTAGTATATGCTGTCAGACGGAGGAGCCATGGCACAGATGGGGGTGGAGGAGC
>Ga0335069_10003956_pt1 | contig 22158 bp, 16 predicted proteins | sample Lox_Sample_11_FD_206714 | JGI IMG/M metagenome (GOLD analysis project Ga0335069, IMG submission 206714) | Soil microbial communities from Loxahatchee National Wildlife Refuge, Florida, United States - Lox_Sample_1.1 | ecosystem: Environmental > Terrestrial > Soil > Wetlands | place: USA...
TGCGATTTTATGAAGACAAGCATCGCCTTGTAAAAATGCAAAGTTGAATTAATGCCGGTTTTTCCTGCGCTTTCACCCTTGTAATGTATTATTTTGACGCCGGGATAATAGTAATTTTTATATCCCGCTTTTACTATTTTGTAGCTCAGGTCAATATCCTCACCGTACATGAAATATGATTCATCGAGCAAGCCGGTTTGTTCAAGCACCTTCTTCCTGATAAACATGAACGCCCCGGAAAGTACTTCCACTTCGGCTGTGGAGGAGCTGTCGGTATCGCCCATGTAGTACCTGTTAAAATATCCTGAGCGGGGAAACAGGGCCGACAGTCCCGATATCCTGAAGAAGGCGGTCGACGGTGTCGGGAAAGCCCTCTTCGATTCGGGAAGCAGCCTGCCGCTGCCGTTTAGCATCCTGACGCCGAGAGCCCCTGCATCGGGATGGTCCGTCATGAATGTGATACATTTCCTGAAGGTGTCTTCTTCGACAACAGTATCGGGATTGAGGAGCAGTATGAAATCTCCTGTTGCAGCTGTTATGGCCTGGTTGCAGGCAGCGGAGAAACCCGGATTGCCTGAGTTCCTTATCAGCTTAACTGAGGGGAACGCGGTACTGACCATTGAGCATGAGCCATCTGCGGAATTGTTGTCGACAACCAGGATTTCGCAGCTGATACCTACTGAAGCCTTCATTACCGACCTGAGGCACTGCTCAAGAAAGTGTCTTACATTGTAGCTTACAATTACAACCGAAAGGTCCATCATCTCTGCTATTTCCCGGTTTCTGAGGCTACCACCTTTGCAAGCCTGCTCACACCTGTTTCAATCTCTTCATCTGTGGAATATGAAAAATTGATTCTCATTGTGTTATGGCCCGAGTCGTTGCAGAAGAACGTCGCCCCGTCAACAAAAGCGACATTATTCTCAATTGCTTTTTTCAGGATTCTTCCCGAATCAAGCCCGGCCGGCAGGGTCACAAAAAGGAAAAGCCCCCCCTGAGGTTCGGTCCACCTTACCCCTTCGGGCATGTATTTCCTGAAGCATGCAAGCATATGATCGCGCCTTCCGCGGTAAAGTGCTATCGTAGCGGGAAGGTTTTTCCCGAGCAGCCCTTTTTCGAGGTAGAGCGCCAGAATCTTCTGGACAAATGAGGAGGTACAAAGATCCACGGTCTGTTTTGCCATCACTATCTTGTCGAGTATCATTGGCGGCCCGATCGTCCATCCGACCCGGAAGCCGGGGGCAAGTATCTTTGAAAATGTACAGAGGGAGACAACCCTGCCATATTTGTCGAGGTCGTACATCATTCTCTGAGGTTCCCCCTCGAACCTGATTTCCCTGTAAGGGCTGTCCTCAACTATCAGAAGGTCATGCTTTTCTGCAATATCCAATATCTCGAGCCTTCTTTTTTCAGGTACCGTTATGCCGGCAGGGTTCTGAAAATCGGGAATAATGTAAATGAACTTGACTTTCCTTCCGAGCGTTTTTAATGTTGACACGGATTTTTCAAGTTCACCGGGTACCATTCCTTGCTCGTCAAGCGCGATCCCTTTCAGCTTTGCGCCATAGACCTGGAAGGCGTTGATGCCGCCGAGGTATGAAGGAAGCCCGCACATTATATAATCGTCCTGGTCGATAAAGATCCTTGCAATCAGGTCGAGTCCCTGCTGCGAACCGGTAGTTATAATGATATTTTCTGGACTCACTTTCATTCCATGGCTGCAATGGCGCTGAGCGAGCATCTCCCTGAGGTGAGGATCACCCTCGGTTGTGCTGTACTGCAGGGCCGCCTGCCCATCGTTGCGCAAAACTTCAAGTGCGATCTCTTCAAGGTCCTTAACCGGGAAGGTATCGGGAGAGGGAAGTCCCCCGGCGAATGATATCATTCCCGGCCGCTGAAGCAACTTGAGAATCTCGCGGATTGCCGACCGCTTCATACCCTTTGCGGACCTGGAAAGGAACTGGTCAATCGAATTAAGCATACTGCACTGGTCTTTGGAATCTTATATACAAGGTCAGAAAAACTACCCGGATTTCCAAATCGAAAAGAATAATTAGCTGACACGTACGGCAGGTACCATACCCGTCATCCAGGGACCACGGGCTATATGGGAGTGGAGAAAGGTGTCCTGTTCAGTATCGACCTGCCAAGGGTGATCTCATCTGTATATTCGAGCTCGTCGCCGATTGCAACACCTCTTGCCAGGACGGTCAGTCTCACATTATATTTCCCCAGTCTTTTGTAGAGGTAATAGTTCGTGGTATCACCCTCCATCGTGGTGCTCAGTGCAAAAATTACCTCGGAGATACCACCTGCAGCGACCTTCGACTCAAGGCTGTCTATCTTCAGGTCGGCAGGACCTATGCCGTCGACGGGAGAAATTATCCCTCCAAGCACATGATAATATCCCCTGAACTGCCTTGTATTCTCGATAGCCATCACATCCTGGATATTCTCCACAACGCATACCATCGATGCATCGCGCGACCTGTCGCTGCATATACTGCATACCTCGGTATCGGAGATGTTATGACAGCTGGTGCAGTAATGGACCTCCTCGTGCAGCCTAAGCACAGCTTCCCCAAAACGCTTCACCTCCAGGGAATCCCTCCTCAGGAGATTCATTACCAGCCTGAAAGCCGTTTTCCTGCCTATCCCCGGAAGCGAGGCAAACTCATTCACCGCATCTTCGAGCAGCTTTGAAGGAAATTCAGTAAATGCCATTTAATAAATTTTCAGTAAAATTAAACCAATTATTGCCCGGTCATAAAAGCAGCAGGGAATTTTTTGGCATGATTTCTTTTTCTTAATCTTGCATAAATTTCATCAATTCATGACTCCATCCCTGATACTCTTCATATTCATTGCCTATACAATGCTGCTTTTTCTTGTCACCTGGATCACAGCAAGAAAAGCAGACAGCAACTCCTTTTTTCTTGGCAATAAAATATCTCCGTGGTTTGTGGTTGCCTATGGAATGATCGGGGCCTCCCTTTCAGGCGTGACCTTCATGTCGGTTCCGGGATGGGTGAAGGATACCCAGTTCAGCTACATGGTTGTGGTGCTGGGCTACCTTTTCGGCTATTTTGTCATCGCACTTGTATTGCTGCCCCTCTATTACAGGCTGAAGCTCACTTCGATATATTCTTACCTGGGCCAGCGGTTCGGCTTCTGGTCTTACAAGACCGGTGCAGGCTTTTTTATAATCTCAAGGACCCTTGGCGCTTCACTCAGGATGTTCCTCGTCATCAGTGTTCTGCAGGTTTTTGTTTTCAACGCCTGGCATGTGCCTTTCTGGGCAACTGTCATTTCTTTCATCACACTGATTATTCTATATACTTTCAAGGGAGGCATAAAAACCATAATCTGGACCGATACACTACAGACGACCTTTATGCTTCTCGCGGTGATCCTTTCTGTAATTTATATCAGCAGGGATCTTGGCAGGAGCGTACCTGACCTGGTCCCGGTGATTAAGGGTGAAGGATTCACCAGGATGTTCGACACGGACTGGCATCACAGGAGATTTTTCCTGAAACAGTTCCTGAGCGGGATGTTCATAACAATTGTCATGACCGGGCTCGACCAGGAAATGATGCAGAAGAACCTTAGCTGCAGGAATATTAAGGAAGCCCAGAAGAATATGTTCACATTCAGTGCGATACTTGTCTTTGTCAACCTTCTTTTTCTTTTCCTCGGGGCCCTCCTGATGGTTTACGTGAAAAGCAAAGGAGTGGTGACCGGGTCGACCGATGAGATTTTCCCCACCATAGCAATAAAATACCTCAGCCCCGTAGCGGGGATAGTCTTTATAATCGGGCTTATATCCGCCGCGTTCCCGAGCGCCGACGGGGCCCTCACATCGTTAACCACATCATTCAGCATAGATTTCCTAGGACTGGACAGGAAAGAAGGATTGTCGGAAAAAGCCAGGACAAGGATAAGGTACCTGGTCCATGTGACTATTGCATTGGTGTTTTTTGCATGCATCCTTGTTTTCAACAGGCTGAACGACAGGGCGGTGATAGATAAGCTGTTCACCATTGCAGGATACACTTACGGGCCGCTGCTCGGTCTTTACAGCTTTGGCCTTTTCACAAAAAGAAAGGTAAAGGATGCCGCCACACCGGCTGTAGCAATTTTGTCCCCGCTGGCCTGCTGGCTCCTGAGCAAATACTCAACAGTACTCTTTAACGGCTATGAATTCGGCTTTGAACTGCTGCTTCTTAACGGATTCCTTACTTTTTCAGGTCTGTGGATATTCAGCAGGAAAGGATCTGATACTGTAGCCGCTAACCGTTAGCCTGTCGCCGGATGCAGGTCGCCTGTTATTTTTTATACGGAATGCTGATCAGGAGATAGTAATTTATTCCAGGGCTGAAGACCTTTGTGGCGTTTCCGAAACCCGGGACATAGATTGCTTTCATGTCATTCCCGGTACCTGAGTGTACAAGGAACCTGAGCCTTATCGACCAACCGATCTCAAAGTGGCTGAAAAGTTCTGTCCTGATCCCTGGACAGATTTCAAGAAAATGTGCCGTGAAGCTTTTAGATGAAACGGATCCGGTATATGTTCCGAAGTAGTTTACACCCGAGAAGGATGGAACCTGCTGAGTGAAAATGCTGAGCCCGTACCTCAGGCCGATTCCGGCATAATACTTCCCGAGTGCCGTACCAGGTTTGAGAAGGTTAAAATCAATGCCTGCCTGTATAAATGCACCATGGCTCAGGTAATCATAATAAAAATTATTCTGCCTGTATTCATAGCTCAGGTATCCTCCTTCAAGAACAACAGATTTCCCGGTATCGATATCAACGGAGATGAATCCCTCGAGTGTCCTGTTTTTGTTGTCGTAAATACTGTACAATGGCCCGAAGATGTCGCCAGCCACCTTTATGTTCATTGGCACAGGGATAGTGTCCTGGCCCTTCAGGAATGCCGGGATAAGCAACAACAGCAGGCTAATAGAATATGCGTACGTTTTCTTCATTCACTGTCGATATGACGGCATTTATTGTATTGTAGTCGGGAAGTACTTTGTCGTGCTTAACGGGCCTGGTCAGGATAAAATAATAGGTATAGCCGCACTCCTTCGAAACAAGGTGGGTGTAACTCGAATAGTAAAATGTAACCGTGTCGGTAATGTTGTTGATCTTGAGGTAAAAGCTGCTCGAATCGCTTGACGGGTTAAGAGGAATATTGATAACGTGAAGGCCGGTTGCCTGGCTGTAGATCCTGCTCGTATCCATTCCTATCCCGAATAAGGTGACACTGTCGGCGATGAGGGATTTTCCTGTTCCCGTCTGGAAAAAATCCGCCTTGACGGTTGCATTCGTTATCTGGTAGCACGGCTGAGGTGTGCACGAACCGAGGATTATTAATGACGCGACGGCCAGACAGGTTATTATTTCCCGGAACTTCATCTTTTAGCGAAAGTCCTAAAAATACAAAAATAACTCTAGAATTTAGGCAGACCCTTGAGCACCCAGTTAATTCCGTTTTTAATTATCGCTATTACATTCAGATCCTTGTCGGACCTGAGGTAGATATCTTCAATCAGGTACCTGTAATGGTTTGCGACCAGGTTTCTTCTCAGCTTCAGGGTGGGGGAGAGCTCACCCGACTGGGGTGTCCATTCCTCCGTTACCAGCCTGAATCGCTTAATCTGTTCGTGTTCACCAAGCGATTTATTGACCTCTCTTACTTCTTTGTTGAACCGGTCGATGACTTCCTGGTTTTCTATAAGATCGGAGTTGTCGCGGAACTGGATCTTGTTCTGGTAGCACCAGTCGTGCAGGAAGGTAAAGTTCGGGGAAATGAGAGCACTTGCAAATTTTTCATTTTCACCTATCACCATTGCCTGTTCGATGAACATCGATTCCTTGAGCTTGTTTTCTATTACCTGAGGTGCGATATATTTCCCGGCCGATGTTTTGAACATCTCTTTCTTCCTGTCGGTGATCCTGAGGAACCTTCCGTCCTCGATTATGCCGATATCGCCCGTATGGAAATAGCCATCGCTGTCAATTGCTTCGGCAGTGAGATCAGGTGCTTTGTAATATCCCAGCATTATGTTCGGTCCCTTGCAGAGAATCTCCCCGTCTTCCGCTATTTTAACTTCAACATGTTCAACAACCGGCCCTACGGTACCGAACTTGATATCATCAATCCTGAACGGGTTAACAGCAATAACAGGGGATGTTTCGGTAAGCCCGTAGCCCTGTATTATCGGAACTTCTGCGGCCCAGAATATCTTTTCGAGCCTTCCCTGTAAAGCGGCACCACCTGATACCACCACAACGAGCTCATTGCCGAGAGCTTCCCTCCATTTGCTGAACACAAGCTTCCTTGCGATCTTCAGCCTTAACCTGTAAAAGGCAGAGTTTCCTTTGATCCTGTATTTCAGCCCCAGGTTAACTGCCCAGAAAAAAACCTGCTTCCTCGGAAAAGCCAGGCTCTCGCCTTTACTTATAATGTTGTTGAAGATCTTTTCAAGAAGCCTCGGAACCGTGTTAAAAATATGAGGTTTAATCTCTTTGAGAACCTCCGCAATGGCGCCCATGTTTTCGACATAATATATGCTGATGCCCTTATACTGGAGATGGTAATTCATCATCCTTTCATAAACATGGCAAAGAGGCAGGAAGCTTACTGCCCTGTTTCCATAACCCAGGTCGTGGGCATCAATGGTTGCCAGGACATTGGAGACGAGGTTGTTGTGCGATAGCATTACCCCCTTGGAGTTACCTGTCGTGCCCGAAGTATAAATAATTGTGACCAGGTTTGTAGGCTTAATGCCGTCTTTTATCAATTTAAGCTCAGCGATGAATTTTTCACCGTTCTTTTTTCCTTCCTCCACGAGGTCGTTGAAGGTTCTTATTCCGTCAACCGGGTCGAATGAAAATATCTCCCTGAGGTTCGGAAGCTTTGAGGCAAAAGGGCTTACCTTCGAATAGATCGAGCGGTTTCCCAGAATGATGGCCCTTACCTCCGCGTGTTCGAGGATGTAGGCATATTCCTCGGTACTTATGGTCGGATAGATTGGGACATGCACCATCCCTGCCTGCGCAAGGCCCATGTCGATGAAATTCCATTCGGGTTTGTTGGGAGTTATGGTGGCAATCCTGTCACCCTGCCTGTAGCCAAGAGAAAGAAGACCGAGACTCACCCGGTCTATATATTCCTTAACCTCGGATGTCGAATAGGTGTACCACTCCTTGTCGGATTTCCCGCCATACATGTCTTTCCTGGGGTACTTTTCCAAATTGAGGTCAATTATGTCAAATGTCCTTCTGACTTCCATGGAAAAAAAGGTTGGTTAACACAATTCTAATAAATTTTCTCGAACAAATAAAGAAATGAGCATAAGGCATGAGGAAATATGTTTTAAAACATATCACACTCAGGTTATTAAGCTGAAAGTGCCGTGAAGTATTTTTCGACTCTGACCGGGCGCTAAAATTTCCTCAGAATGGCCTCGGCTTCATCCAGTGCTTCCTGAAGTCCGCCGGGATTTTTTCCGCCCGCAATTGCGAGGAAGGGTTGTCCTCCGCCGCTGCCCTCAATCTTTCCTGCTATTGATTTCAGCAGAGTTACGGCATTTATTTTTTTATCGGATACCAGGCGGTCACAAACCATTACCAGCAGGCTTGCCCTGCCCTCGACGGAAGCCCCTGTAACAAGGACAAGGTCGTCAGATGTACCTCTCAGCTGGCTGGCTATGGCTTTAAGAATTTCGGTCGAGTCGGCCTCTGCAATTCCCCTTATGAGCCTGAACCCGTTTAACTGCACAATATTCTGTTCAAAATTCTTTCTTATCCAGGTTGCTGACTGCGAGCGGTATTTTTCAACTGTCTTCCTGAGAGCAGAATTTTCATTAACCAGCTTCCCGACATTTTCAACAATCCCGGAGGTGCTTTTCAGGTTAAGCAGGGCGGCTATTTCTTCCGCAGAGTTTATTATGTTGTTGAGGTATTCCTCCGCACCGGATGCGGTTACGGCTTCAATCCTGCGTATCCCTGATGCGACTGCGCTTTCAGAAATGATTTTAAGCATGCCGATGGACCCAGTGCTGGCCACATGTGTTCCACCGCACAGCTCCACTGAATCTCCGAACCCGACAACCCTCACCCTGTCGCCGTACTTTTCACCGAACAGGGCCATAGCGCCCATCTTTTTGGCTTCCGCGAACGGCACCTCATCTGAAACATTTCTTTTTATGTTCTTCCTGATAAGGCTGTTAACTATAGATTCGACACCCGAGATTTCCTCCTTTGAGAGTTTGGTGAAGTGGCTGAAATCGAACCTCAGCCGCTCCGGAGTCACCAGTGAACCTTTTTGTTCCACGCTGTCGCCAAGAACTTTCCTCAAGGCATAATGAAGAAGGTGAGTCGCCGAGTGATTATTTTCGGTCAGGTCCCTCTTTTCCTTATCGACAACTGCCCTGAACATGACTTTAGGATCAGCCGGAAGCTTTTCCGCTATATGAATTATAAGGTTGTTTTCCTTCAGCGTGTCGGTTATAACTATTGTTTCAGCGCCATCGGTTATGAGCCCCATGTCGCCGACCTGTCCCCCTGATTCGGCATAAAACGGTGTCCTGTCGAAAACCAGCTGTACCACTTCACGTCCCTTCACCTTCACCTTCCTGTACCTGCTGATCATGACATTATCCTCGGTACTGTCGTAGCCGGTGAAAACAGTTTTTTCACGCTCCCTGATCACCTTCCAGTCGCCAGCCTCAACACTGGCATCTTCCCTCGACCTGTCTTTCTGTCCCTTCATAGCCTGCTCGAATCCATCCAGGTCAAGTTTCATCTCATTCTCCCTCAGGATGAGCTGGGTAAGATCGACAGGGAAACCGTATGTATCGTACAGTTCAAATGCAATGGAACCCTCAAGTACATCCTTCTTCTCTTTCTTAAGCTCCTCGATTCTCCTGTCGAGAATCCTGTTGCCCTTATCGAGGGTCTTGAGAAATGCTGTTTCCTCCTCGTGAATCACCCTCGAAATGTGATCCTCCGCGACTTTAAGCTCTGGAAAATTGCCTCCCATATTCCTTACAAGAGCAGGTACAAGCCTGTAGATGAAAGGTGTTTGAATTTCAAGGTTATTGCACCCGTACCTGACTGCCCTCCTGAGTATCCTTCTGATAACATACCCGGCTTTGTTATTTGAAGGCAGCAGCCCGTCAGCAACAGAAAAGGAGACTGCCCTCAGATGATCGGCTATCACCCTCATTGCAATGTCCCATTTTTCGTTTTTGCCGTACTCTTTCCCTGTAATGGAAGAAATTTCCGATATGGTCGACTGGAATATGTCTGTGTCGTAATTCGATTTCTTACCCTGTACCACCATGCACAGTCTCTCGAATCCCATACCCGTGTCGACGTGCCTTGACGGAAGAAGCTCAAGCGTTCCGTCTGCCTTCCTGTTGTACTGGATAAAAACAAGGTTCCATATCTCTATCACCAGCGGGTTTCCCTTGTTTACCAGCTGGTTCCCGGGTACTTTTTTTCTTTCGGCATCATCGCGGAGATCGACATGTATCTCCGAGCATGGACCACATGGGCCCGTCTCGCCCATCTCCCAGAAATTATCTTTCTTCGGGAACTCAAGAATCCTCCCTTCCGGGTTCCTGAAGCATTGTTTCCAGTATCCGAGCGATTCGGAATCTTTCGGGACTTTTTCACCCTCGTTTCCTTCGAATATTGTGGTATAAAGCCTGTTTTCAGGAATCTGCAGCTCTTTTGTAAGGAAATCCCAGGCCCATTCAATTGCTTCTTTTTTGAAGTAGTCGCCGAATGACCAGTTTCCCAGCATCTCGAACATCGTATGATGATAAGTGTCGTGACCCACCTCCTCGAGATCGTTATGCTTCCCTGAGACCCTGAGACACTTCTGAGAGTTGGCCACTCTCGTGATTCCCGGTGCCTGGTTCCCCAGGAAAATATCCTTGAACTGGTTCATCCCGGCGTTTGTGAACATAAGGGTGGGGTCATTTTTCACCACCATACTTGCCGATGCCACAATTTCATGCTCCCTGGATCTGAAAAATTCAAAAAATTTCTGCCTTAGTTCATTGGCGTTCATAATAATTAACATTGTATTAATCAAATAACTCTGTTTTGGGTTTGTAAAATTAATTTATTTCTTTAGATTTGTCTGATCAGCCTGTGAAAAACGGATTAATTTGCCAGTGAAATTCAAGCATAAATATTTCCTCGATCCGCACGACCTGCAGTACAAGGTGTTTCGCCTTCACTGGAAGCAAAAGCTCTTCAGGGCTTTTTTGTGGATTGCCGGATCGGCTTTTATATCACTGGGCTATATAGGTTTTTTTGAGAGCAGGTTCGGTTCCCCGAAAGAGAGGGCACTCGACCAGCAGGTTGAGGAGTTAAAGCTTAATTTCAGCATGCTCGACAGGAAGTTCAGGGAAGCTTATTCCACTGTTCATTATCTTCAGCAATCTGATGATATCCGCTACAGGCCAATTCTTAATATGGATTCAATACCATCCTCTTTCAGGAACCCAGGCTACGGTGGTGTTGACCGTTACCGGGATATGAACTCCGGGGAGAACGCATCAATTATTGTTCCTGCGCACCAGAAGCTCGACGGGCTCATTAATATGCTAAAAGTCCAGGAAGAATCCTTTAAGGCTGTCGCCGAGAGGCGCGACGAATGGATAAAGGAGATTGAACATATTCCAAGGATCAGCCCGGTTGATGTTAAATACCCTCTTGGAGACGGGTTGAAGCTTCGCGAAGTTCATCCTGTCTGGGGCATACCAAGATGGCACTTCGGGCAGGATATTGATTGCCCGTACGGAACGGATGTGTATGCAACGGGCGACGGCAAGGTAATCACGGCCGGCTACAGTGCCACAAACGGGTTCGGAAATTATATTATTATTGACCATGGTTATGGTTTCCAGTCAATATACGGCCACCTGAGCAAGATTGAAGTTTCCGAGGGAATGAATGTGAAGCGCGGGGACCTGATAGGACTGAGCGGCAATTCCGGAACATCGACGGGCCCGCATCTTCATTACCAGGTCGATCTTTTCGGCAACCACCAGAACCCGCTCTACTTTTTCAACAACGATCTGACCCACGACGAGTATGTCAAGATGATAACGGCCCTCAGCACGAGGACAAAATTCAGGTAAGGAAACAGATCATGTCATTTTCTTTCTTGGAATCAGCACGGTTCCATTTTTTTTGTTTATTAGTGGCTTCAACCCTGTACCGGCAAATAATTTCCGCCGAAATTTTTATCTTTGCCCAGTCATGGCAAGACATAAGTATAAATTTAACCCCGATTCGCTCAGCTTCGACAGGATACGTCTGCGTTTCAGGGACATCCTTCTCCGCGGGCTGGCATACATCGTCGGGTCATTGCTGATTGCCATTACCTACTGGGTTATCCTTGCCGCATTTATTGATTCTCCCAAGGAAAAAGCGCTGAAGAGGGAAATACAACAGCTCACGATGCAGTATGAGATGATGAACCGGGAGATGGACAATGTCGACAAAATACTCGGTCACCTCAAGGAAACAGATGATAATCTCTACAGGACAATCTTTGAGGCGGAACCCATCCCTGCCTCGCTGAGGGACGGGGGAATCGGCGGAATAAACAGGTACAAGGAGCTTGAGGGTTTTGATAATTCAAAGGTCGTGGTTGAGACTGCACGACGACTGGATGGCATCAGGAAAAAGCTTTATATCCAGTCGAAGTCGTTCGATGACCTGATATCGATGGCCAGGAACAAGGAGGAGATGCTCAGCTGCCTTCCGGCAATACAACCGATTTCAAATAAAGATCTCACCAGGACCGCATCGGGCTGGGGGTGGAGGGTGCACCCGATCTACAAGATCGTAAAATTTCATTACGGGATCGACTTCACTGCCCCTCAGAATACTGACATCTACGCGACAGGAGATGGTGTAATCGAGAGTATCGTTTCGTCAAAGAGAGGATACGGAAATCATATTATAATCAATCATGGTTTCGGCTACAAGACCCTTTATGCCCATCTCGATCATTTCAATGTCCGCGTGGGACAGAAAGTGAAAAGAGGTGAAGTCATAGGATTCGTTGGCAGTACCGGGGCATCGCTGGCACCGCACCTGCATTACGAGGTTGAGATTAACGGGGAGAAAGTCGATCCGATTAATTTCTTCTTCAACGATCTCACCGCATCAGGCTACGAAAAGATAGTTGAACTTGCGTCGAGAACAGGCCAGTCATTCGACTGAAAAAGCCTAATTCACTATTTTATGATGAAACTCAATATCCTGTTTCCCCTGGCGGGCTGGATGATCCTGTTACCTATTGCAACAGGTGAGGATTCGAAAACGTAATCCATCTTTCTCCTGAAAATAATTTCACCGGTTGAACCTTCGACAAGATAGATGTTGCCACCCACATCAGAAAAGTAGATATAGGCATTTCCTTCCCTGTCGTAAAGAGCTATCGGTGAAACCCAGCTGTAAGCTCTCAGCTTGATCTCGTACTTAAGGCTTCCATCCGAATCGTTCAGGCATACAAAGGATCCGCCACCGCTCGCCGTGGTCCTGGCGAAGCTTGTCCATAGCAACCCTTTGGCCCTGTTGATCCCGATAACAGGAGTGCATAACATACCCCCGTTGTCGGTATGAGGCTCTGTCACCGAATAGCCCACGCATTCGTATTGCCATATCATCCTGCCCGTGAACCCGTTCAGCTTCCTGATATGCGCTTTTCCCTTGCTTCCCTGGAGATCAACTTCGTGACCGACATAAACATATGGCGTGTCCGACTGCACAACCACCACGGGGGAACCGTCGGTATCGTCGGTATTGAAAAAATGCCATCTCGGTCTCATTGTTCTCAGGTCGAGGCAGAAGACATTGCCGGAATTGTCGGTTATAAAACCGAGGTATTTATAAGCCGTCATGCTCGATTCGGTCCCCAGCTTGGGATGTTCTTTGAAAAGATACCTGTACTGTTCAGCCGAGTCGGGCATGTCAAGATATCCCCTGTAAATGACCCCCGATTCGGTGGCCCATACGAATGCACCCGATTTTCTGTCAATGAGAGGTGTCCCGTCGCAGGCACCCCAGCCCCTGAGAGCGAAGGATGATGGCATGGGCTCTGTGTGGAGAAGCTTCTGTGTCCTCAGGTCAAATTCCCTCCAGGCAAAGATTCCCCTGTTCTGTATACCCTGACCCACAAGAAGATATTTTTTACCCGGCCCGTTTATAGCAGGAGTTCCTTTAATGGGATTATTGATTATGATAGGTTTCCTTGTCTGTTTTCCCGTTTCCATCTCCATGAAGTACACCTTGCCGGCAAGCGAGACCTGGATAAGTTCATTAAGCACCGTATCGTGCCTGGAAAAATATTCATTCAGCCCGGTGAGCTCTTTCATCTCCTTACCGCTCCACCTGACCAGCAGTGGCTGACCCGTCCAGCCGGCTCCGCCTCCCCACACGCCGTAGTCACCTTTTGTTGTATCGCTTCCTGTGGAGAAAATCCAGTCATCAACAATCTCAGCGGGCCTGCAGTTCAGCCAGCCTCTTACCGGGGAGTTCCTCTGGTCGCTGCCTCTGTAGGTATATATCCCGGTGCTGTCCTCAATTCCCGTCAGGAATTCCAGGCTGTCGAAACTCCTGGTGTAACTCCCCCTGGCTTCAAACCTGAAAGACGAATCAATCATTACGCCAAAATCACCCGGCCGTGCCCTGGTGCTGTCAGCAGCGGCGACGGATAGATTTTTTGCGGGTGCCTGGCTGCAGCTGTCGAGCCAGAACAGGTTACATGATACGAGAATGATCAGCTGGAAAGTCAGACCTTTTTTCATCCGGGAGCATTGTGAAATAATCAGCAAAAATAAGCTTTTCAAAATATAACTGTTTTAAAAGGGCACTTTGAGGTTCGACAGTCTGAACAATGAATTAAAGTATAATGACGGAAAATATTGATTAATAATGCTCTATGAAGATGTAAAATCAGATGGAAAATCTTACCTTTGCTGAAATAATGAAACTAGAAATCTGAAAATGCCATACAGGGAAAAGGAGGTAGAAAAGCTTTTCTATTCCATAGGAGAGGTTTCGGGAATTCTGGGAGTTCCTGTTTCTACCGTCAGGTTCTGGGAGAATGAATTCGATATTCTTAAACCCAGGAAAAATAAAAAGGGGAACCGGTTATTCATGCCCGGGGATCTCAGGAATCTGAAGATTATCCATCACCTCCTCAAGGAGAAGGGGATGACCCTTTCGGGTGCAAAGAAGCAGCTTTCCGAACAATGGAACGAGATCGAATACAGGCATGAACTGCGGGAGTCGCTGCTTAAAATAAGGGAAATGATAAAAGACATTCAGGATAATCTCGGGAAAAATGAAGCTTAAAGTCAGGGAGATATGCTCGTTCCTCGACAGCACTGTACCCCTTTCATGGCAGGAGGATTATGACAATTCAGGGCTGCAGATCCTTGCATCTGAAGCTGAGATAGATTCAGCGCTGCTTTCTCTCGATATTACGGAGGATGTCGTGGAAGAGGCCATCTCTCTTGGATGCGGCTTGATAATAACCCACCATCCCCTGTTTTTCAGGCCATTGAAGAGGATCGCGGGAATTTCCGGTGCTGAAAGGATTGCAGCATCGGCATTGAGAAATAACATATCGGTCTATTCTGCACATACCAATCTCGATGCGCTGCACGGTGGGGTAAGCTGGAAAATGGCAGAAAAGCTTATGCTGAAGAATGTAAAGGTGCTTGAGCCGTTGAAAGGCAGGCTCCTTAAACTGGTTGTCTATGTTCCGGAAAGTCATGCCGATAAGGTAAGCGGGGCAATATTTGACGCCGGTGCCGGAGTGACAGGGAATTACGACAGGTGCGGTTTCAGCGCCAAAGGCTCTGGAACTTTCAGGGGTAATGAATCTTCCGATCCTTTTGTCGGGGAGAGGGGAAAGCTTCACACTGAGGATGAAGTGAGGTTTGAGACGATCATCCCCCTGCATCTGAAGGATGCTGTCGTGGACGCAATGCTGAAAGCACATCCGTATGAGGAGGCGGCATATGATCTGTTCACGCTCGGGAATGAGTATCCCGGGGCCGGTTTCGGATGTGTCGGGGATCTCCCCGTTGAACTGACCGGGACCGCCTTTCTCCTTAAGCTCTCTGAAATATTTGAAGCAAAGGGCCTGAGATATTCAGGGCCCACCGGGAGACCGGTGAAAAGGGTGGCACTCTGCGGCGGGGCAGGCTCAGGGCTGACCGGCTCCGCGATAAGAGCGGGTGCCGATGCTTATGTGACTGGCGATCTTAAATATCACGATTTCGGCAATGCGGAAGGGAGGATACTGCTTGCCGATATAGGCCATTTTGAGAGTGAAAAATTCTCTGCAGAAATATTATACGATTTAATTATCAAAAAATTCCCTACATTTGCACTCCGGTTTTCAGAAAAAAATTCAAATCCGATAAATTATCTTTAACGATGGAAAAAGTTAAAACACACGAAGCGGAGATTTCAGTTGAGGAGAGGCTAAGGGCATTGTACAGCCTTCAGCTTGTCGATTCGGAGATTGACAAGATAAAGACATTAAGGGGCGAACTTCCGCTGGAGGTACAGGACCTTGAGGATGAGATTGCAGGTCTCGAGACAAGGCTTGGAAATCTCAGGGAAGAGGTGGTTAACCTTGAGAAATCAATCAGTAAAAAAAATAATGAGATCGTCGAATCGCAGGGTCTTATCAAGAAATATGAGGATCAGCAAAAGAATGTAAGGAACAACAGGGAATTCGACTCGCTCTCAAAAGAGATCGAATACCAGAACCTCGAGATAGAGCTTTGCAACAAGAAGATCCGCGAGTTCAATGTCCAGGTTGATGAGAAGAAGGTAATTATTGAGGAATCGGAGAGCGTACTGGCCGACAGGAAGGCGGACCTTGACAACAAAAGGGCAGAGCTCGAAGAAATCATTTCCGATACACAGAAGGAGGAAGAGGGTCTGTATAAAAAGTCAGAAAAAATCCAGACAGTAATTGAAGAAAGACTGCTTACAGCGTACAAGAGGATAAGGTCAAACGCACGGAACGGGCTGGCAGTGGTATCGATTCAGCGTGATGCATGCGGCGGATGTTTTAACCAGATCCCTCCGCAGAGGCAGCTTGATATCAAATCGAGGAAGAAAATCATAGTTTGCGAGTATTGCGGCAGGATCCTGGTGGATGACGAGATAATTAAGGAAAGCAAGATTTAACCGCGAGGGATGATATGCTAAACGGGTGCCTGAACAGCACCCTTTTTTTATTAATTTTGCTGTATGACAGCAGAAGAATTCAAAAGACTCGTAGCCGAGGGGATCCCGGATGTACTTCCCCCTGAAAGGAAAAGGGAACCTGATCTGAATCATGCACCCAGGCGAAAGGATATACTGTCGGCAGATGAGAAGAAGCTGGCGATCAGGAACGCCCTGCGTTATTTCCCCGTAAGATTTCATAAGGCACTGGCTCCTGAATTCGCACGGGAGCTGAAAGATTTCGGAAGGATCTATATGTACAGGTTCAGGCCGTCATATGAAATCAGGGCAAGGCATATCAGCGAATTCCCTCACAAGACGGTAAAGGCGGCGGCAATAATGCTCATGATCTCCAACAATCTCGACAGGGCTGTTGCACAGCATCCCGAAGAGCTTATAACCTATGGAGGGAACGGGGCGGTGTTCCAGAACTGGGCACAGTACAGGCTCACGATGAAGTACCTTTCTGAAATGAATGATGACCAGACACTTGTTATTTATTCGGGGCATCCGCTCGGACTGTTCCCTTCGGGGGCGGATGCGCCCCGGGTGGTCGTCACAAACGGGATGGTCGTTCCAAACTACTCTTCGCAGGATCACTGGGAGAAATTCAATGCCCTGGGTGTATCGCAATACGGACAGATGACTGCCGGATCGTATATGTATATAGGTCCCCAGGGGATAGTGCATGGAACAACAATCACCATACTTAATGCCGGCAGGAAGATCGCGGAACGGGATGCTTCCGGTGAAATGAGGCTGTTTGTCTCCTCAGGGCTGGGAGGGATGTCGGGTGCCCAGCCGAAGGCTGCGAAAATCTCGGGTTGTATTTCCGTTATTGCGGAAGTCAACCCGAAGGCAATAAAGACCCGTCATGAGCAGGGATGGGTCGATGAAGTGATAAGCAACGGTGATCATCTTGTGAGGCGCATCGATGACGCCAGGAAAAGAAAAGAAGCGGTCTCTGTTGCCTTCCATGGAAATATTGTCGACCTGTGGGAACTGCTTGCATCGAAAGGCATAAAAGTGGATATCGGATCTGACCAGACTTCACTTCACAACCCCTGGGCCGGAGGCTATTATCCTGCAGGGCTCTCCTTCGATGAGGCAAATGTAATGATGGCCTCGGACCCTGGAAAATTCATGGAGCGGGTGAAAGAATCGCTGAGGCGGCAGGTGGTGGCCATAAACAGGCACACTGCGGCAGGGACATATTTCTTCGATTATGGAAATGCATTCCTGCTTGAAGCATCCAGGGCAGGCGCGGACATACTCGACGGGAGGGGCGAATTCAGGTACCCTTCCTATGTCCAGGACATTATGGGGCCGATGTGTTTTGATTTCGGCTTCGGACCTTTCAGGTGGGTGTGTTGTTCAAACGATCCGTCCGACCTGGCTCTTACCGACAGGATCGCGGCAGATACTCTTGAGTCGATGATGCCCGGCTCACCTGATGAGATCAGACAGCAGCTGTCCGACAATATACTCTGGATCAGGGAGGCCGCTAAGAACAGGCTGGTGGTAGGATCCCAGGCAAGGATTCTGTATGCCGATGCCGGGGGAAGGGTGGCTATTGCAATGGCATTCAACAACGCGGTTGCAGAGGGGCGGATCAAAGCTCCGGTTGTGCTGGGCCGCGATCACCACGATGTTTCCGGGACAGATTCTCCATTCAGGGAGACATCCAATATTTACGACGGATCAAAATTCACGGCCGACATGGCAATTCAGAATGTAATCGGCGATTCCTTCAGGGGAGCGACATGGGTCTCCATTCACAACGGCGGAGGGGTAGGCTGGGGCGAGGTCATTAACGGGGGATTCGGAATGGTCCTCGACGGGAGCAGGAAAACGGAGGAGAACCTTAAACTGATGCTTGGCTGGGATGTCAATAACGGCATCGCACGTAGGTCGTGGGCAAGGAACGATGGAGCCTTATTTGCAATCCGACGGGAGATGGAAAAAAATCCTTCGCTTAAGGTGACTTTACCGGTTATTGTCGACGACGGTTTACTGGAGGGTTTGTTTGATTAGGACCGTTGCCATTGCCATGACGCCTTCTCCGCGGCCGATAAACCCCATCTTCTCGGCAGTTGTGGCTTTTATCGCGACGTCATCCTCCGAAACCTTTAGAATTCCGGAGATTAACCTCTTCATCTCATCGATAAACGGCGACAACCTGGGCAGCTCAATGCAGACAGTACCGTCGGCATTAACAACAGAATACCCCTTTTCCTGAATCATTGAATAGGTCCTGGAAAGGAGGATCTTGCTGTCGATGTTCCTGAAATTCTCGTCGCTGTCGGGGAAGTAATGACCTATGTCTCTCATCCCTGCGGCACCAAGAAGTGCATCGCATATTGCATGAAGAAGCGCGTCTCCGTCGGAGTGTGCAACACATCCTTTTTCTGATGGAATTTTTACGCCGCCAAGCCAGAGGTCACGTCCCTTTTCCAGCCTGTGAAAATCGATTCCCAGTCCGGTCCTGATCGTCATCCCCTCTTTACGTTCCTGAGAGCGTTGAAGTCGAATGAGAGAGAGAATCTCAGGGTGTGTGCAAGCGGGTTATTTTGGGTGACCGGCATCAGGTAAGATATTTCGAGAGAGAAAACGTGCATCCTGAAGCCTGCACCGGCAGTGAAATACTTCCTGTTGCCTTTCGAGGCACTTTCGTTGAAGTACCCGCACCTGAGTGCGAACTGGTTATTGTACCAGTATTCAGCGCCGATAGATTCGGTTATTTCATGAAGTTCTTCCCTGAGCCCGCCGGGTGCATCTACAAATGACTGGAAAATAGCAACCGGAACGGCTACATTGGGGTCCTTTCCTTTCCTGATATATGTTTTTGGGGAGGCAACAACCTGACCCGAGGGCAGGGTATCGCCTACATTGTAGTAAATCGGAGGCGTAGGAACAAGGAGCTTGTTCAGGTCAACCGCCAGAGTGATTGTATTGTAATTATCGAGCTTTACAGTTCCCGAGGCTCCTATCCTCAGGTCCATGGGAATGAAGTCGGGAGTTTTCGACTCGGTATAGGTCATTTTTGATCCTATGTTGGAAAAATTGAATCCTGCCGCAAAAATCCCATCCTTTTCTCCCATCTTGAAACCGGTCTTGTAATAGCCCGAAAGATCAGCTGCAATTGAGGTTCCCGGCTTTGTTGCTAGATTACCTGAGAATGTGTTCCCGGTAAGGTTAGAATAGATGAACCTGAAGGCAACTCCCCCTGAAAAGTGCTCGGAAAACAATCTGGCGTACCCGAGATCGAAAGCAAATTCGGTCGGCGTGAAATTACGCTCCAGGTTCCCGAAGTCATCTGTAAAAGGTATATCGCCCAGTGAGGAGTAAAGAAGGCTGCTGCTCAGAACCTGTTTTTTGTCAAATCTCTTGTAACCCGAAATATATGCGAGATTTATATCGGGAACGAGAGCCCTAAGCCAGGGTGAATAAGATATTCCCACACCGCCTTTCCCATCAATAAAGGCATACTTGGAATTGTTCCAGTGCTGACTGAAGCAGTCGGGGGAAGTTGCTACACCTGCATCACCCATACCTCCTGATCGTGAATCGGGAGCGATCATCAGAAATGGTACAACTGTCTGAATTGGATTATAATCGCTCGACCCTGACTGTGAGTAAACCCTGGCTGTACCAGATAAAGCCAGGATAATAAGGAGCATTGATATAAACTTGTTATTCATCTTCTTGAATAGGTCTCTCATAGGTTTTGCAAATATATAACTATTTTCACGTGCTTATATTGTCTGATGATTTATAAAATAATCATTCTGCCTGAGGCTTTAGTGCTTTCCCCCGAGGGCGTGGTAATAAATACCGTATAAGGATAGATCCCCCTGCCTGCACGCTGCCCCGTGTCGCAGTTCCCGTCCCAGATTATCGGCTGCAGACTGTATCCGCCCGGAGGTGCCGATGTCTGTATAACCTTAATAAGCTGCCCGCTCATGCTGTAAATGCATATCCTGATATTAAGTTCGTCGTCGGGCCTGTTGTGTTCTGCGGTGATTTTTGTATCGGAGGTGAAGGGATTCGGATAGTTGACCAGGTTCGTCAGGATGAATCCTGCGGCTGTTTTGACAACAAACTTCAGTTCCGCCTCTGAAGAGTTATTGAAGTTATCCCATGCTTTCAGCGTGAGGGTATGGTTACCCGATGCGAGGTCGGACAGGGGGTATGTTGCAGTACCCTTCATGTAATTGTCGATATCCGTTTCGAAATAGTTGTTCAGAACGAATGAATTGTTCCTGTCCCCGTCGAGATATGCTACCAGGTCGTGACCGATTCCCGCACCTGTGGTATTGATTCCTCCGCGATCTTCAATAAGGGCAAGCAGGAGGGGGTTGCTGTCGCTGATGCCACCGTTTTTGAACAGGGTATCATTCAGGTAAAGCTTTATTGCGGGCCCGGTATTATCCGATAAGACTGTTTTTGAGAACCCCCCGACTGTAACTCCGGAGAAGCTGCCGCCCATATCATCATCCCCGTCATGTGCATAATAGCTGATCTTTCCGTTTCCGAATGTATAGTCGATGTCTTTCGGGACGATAAACGAAAAGCTGAACCTCCCGTTTTCGGCCCTTGTCTTACCGCTGAACAGGACATTATTCCTGATTTCGAATTCCATGGGCTGACCGCCGTCATTGGCCAGCGTGGTGACAATCCTGGGTTTGTCGTAAATTACCGGGTTGACAATCCCGTTGAAGTTCGTGAGTATGGTCCCTCCGTTACTCTCCAGGTGCCCCGATACGGTTATTGTTGAAAGAGCTTTCAGGCTGTCGATCGGCTGTCCGACCGGTACCGAATTGACCGAATCCGTAACGACTTTTCCATGCCAGGGATAAGCCAGCCGAACCGCCGGATCGCCAAGGAGTAGGAAGTTTCTCTTGTTCATGCCATCTCCGGTACTGACCTTGGCAAGCCTTATAATATCGCCGAGCCTGAGTGAGTTGCCGGCCGAGTCGCGTGTGAAGGCGTAATAGAGTATGTTCCTGTTCAGCGTGTAGTTCGGGGCAGAGTAAACGACCCTGGTTGTCGTCATGAGGGCAATACCTCCGCCATCGGGATTAAGGATCACCATTTCTCCGGCAGCTGTTTTACCTGTCATCTCGTTATTGATGGGATTGATTTCAATATCATCAAATCTGCTGAATTCACACGTGGCTGTAATGAACAGCGGCAACCTGGACCCGTTCCGCCATGAATTTATATCTTCAGTTTTAACCACCCTTTCGGCGGCAAGCCCTATCTCATTTCCATGACCGAGGTAGTCGAATATCAGGCAGCCGGTATTTATCCTGTCATTGATTGCTTTTTCCACATCGGGATATGACTGCCCGTTTACGGATGTGACCTGCTTGAAGGCATCGAGGTAGATCTTGTCGATATTGAAATCGGGGTACGTGGTGTTAAGGAGTGAATAAAGTCCTTCAGCATCCATCATGTGGGTGTTGCCATCTTCATCATCAGCTGTAACGGCAATAAGGTTTCTCCAGTTTCCGATGCCGTCCGATCCAAGGTATCTGCGTATTTTGGCAACCATTACCGAAGCCTGTAAAGTATCCGACACTGGCAGCCTGCCGACACCGATATCCTCCGTCCCCAATGCTTCACCCTCGCCGTCTTCAAGCAGCGTATAAAAATCATCCGAGGTAAAGGAAGATACGACCACAGTGCTGTTCTGTGACTGGTAGGTAGGGATGAAATTCGGGTTATGCGGTGGGTTGGTCCGGTTTTCATATGATCCGTCACCGAACAGAAGGAGGTACCTCAGCGGGTGCAAGGTCCCTTTCTGTTTCAGGTATTTCATCCTCAGGAAATTCCTGATTGCCACAATATCAGGTAACC
>Ga0335069_10003957_pt1 | contig 22150 bp, 10 predicted proteins | sample Lox_Sample_11_FD_206714 | JGI IMG/M metagenome (GOLD analysis project Ga0335069, IMG submission 206714) | Soil microbial communities from Loxahatchee National Wildlife Refuge, Florida, United States - Lox_Sample_1.1 | ecosystem: Environmental > Terrestrial > Soil > Wetlands | place: USA...
AATGTTCTATGCGTGGATTGCCACGTAGCCCCGGGTGCAGTTGGATGGGTGGAAAGCAAGAAAGCCGGTACCCGCCAGTTGCTGGATGTCGTGTTCCACCGCGTCCGCTACCCAATTGAGTCGGCCATGCAATCGAACCGCCTGGTGCCTTCCCGCGACACCTGCGAACAGTGCCACTGGCCTGAGAAATTTGACGCTGTCAAACCCCGAGTGATCTTCCACTTTCAGGATGACGCCAGCAATACCCAGACACAGACTGTTTTGATGATGCTCACGGGAGGGGGAACTCTGGGCGGCATTCACGGCAAACATTTAGGCCCCGGAGTGGAAATCCATTACGCAGCCAAGGATTCCCAGCGCCAGACCATTCCCTGGGTGGAGTATCGGAATCGGAGCACGGGTGAGACTCGAACATTTCTCGCGGATGGCTCAACCCCTCAGTCTGTTACGAACCTCCCACGCTTTCAGATGCAGTGTGTCGATTGCCACAACCGTCCGACTCACACGTTTGAACTTCCGGAGCGCGCCGTGGACCAAGCTATGGGACTCGGGCTCATTTCGCCAACGCTGCCCTTCATCAAAAAGAAAGCGATCGAACTGCTTAAGGCAAACTATTCGAGCAATGAAGAGGCCTCACACACGATCCCGGAAGCGCTCGCACGCTTTTATCAAGAGAGCTATCCCAATCTGCTGTCGCAGCGGTCCAGCGAGGTCACCAACGCCGGTGCTGAAATTGCCGCAATCTACAACCGGAATGTGTTTCCCGATCTGAAGGTTACCTGGGGAACGTACCCCAACAATCTCGGGCACACCGATTTTCCGGGATGCTTTCGCTGCCATGACGGCTCGCACTCGACATCCGATCAGAAGCTGACCATCACACAAGACTGCAGCACTTGCCATGAGCCGCTTGCAATTGAAGAAGCAAGCCCCGCGGTATTAAAGACCATGGGACTCGCGGAACGCATCGCGAGCCTGCAAAACAAGTGAGATTGTACACGGCAAATATAATTCGTTTGCTTGAACAGAGTCGATTACGACCGCTCCACTTGCCACAACTTGCTGGCGGTACAGGAGGAAACCCAAGGTCCTGACCGATCTTGGCTTGCAGCAGGTGACCCGAAGAGGTGGCTTGCTTTCAAGGAACGGAGGCAACCATGAAGTTTCTTTTCCCGTTTCACAAAAACGGATCCTGGAGTCCCGGGAATATCTGGAAGACCATGCTTCAGCACACGGCGATATTCGCTGCAGCTGTAATTCTCGCCAGAAGCGTTCTAGGCCAGGATGTTCCCAATGAACCTGATTCCATGGCTGGTTCCTGGCAAGTGGACAACCGTCGTTCCGATGCGCGACTTACCACCGAAGCCACGACGGACTACGGGAAAACGAAAATAGACCTAACGCTCGGCTTCGCCAGGGTCAACGGAATCGTGAAAATCGACGAGAAGGATCCCGCGAAGTCTAGTGTCGATTTGGCAATCTATCCCGCTACTTCCATCTCGCCTTCCATCGATGAAGATGGAATATTCCTGAGCGACTGGTTAGCGAGCCGGTCCCCCCACCACATGCTGGTGTGTTTCCATTCCAAACGAGTACTCCGGACCCCTGGTGGGTTACAAGCCACCGGCGAGTTGAGCTTAACTCGCGTGGAGCGCAGCGTCGAGGGACCGAATGAAGGCTTGAGTGAAGTACATGCCGATCCTCCTTCGGTGATCCACCGTACTTCGCACGAAGTCACCTTCGTTTTCGACTGCCCGGCTGGCGCCTCGAACGGCCAGAAAGACGGCGGTATCCGAGCCTCGGGATCTATGACAGTGTCCCGCGAAGATTTCCCCCAGATGGTGAGGGCTGCGGTCAGTACCTACTGGCCGCCATTGGTTCAAGAGGAAAACTGTGAAGTTCCCATCGCAAACGAGCTGAATGGCAGTTCCCAGTGTACGGGGACATTTCTGAAAACTCCCGAGCCTCCCAAAACGCCTGAAGCAGCCAACCGCCAGGACATCCATGGCTCACAGAAATTCAATGCCATCGTCGGGGAACATCTGACCATTCTTGTTCACATGCGCTTGATGCCCAAAGCCTCCGCGGAGCGAGCCGCAGTCGGGAACTAGTCGGTCTCTCTTCGGAAAGAGTCTCGTGCCGAGGGCAAAAGGGTGAAGTCAACAATCGAGGTCTGATATTGCTTCTGAGTAACAGGGGTAGCTGTGAAATTTCTTTTGCCGTACTGCCGATTCCGAGAAAACCGCACCCTTATGAGACCCGATTACATCAGCATGTGAAATGACACTGAGCCTCAGCCAAAAAAGAAGAAGCATGGACAAAACAAATCGTACAGGCAAGACGAGTGCGCCGGGTGCCGACGGTATGAACGTCGAAACGCGCGATCGACACTCCCTCGTTTTGTTGATTTCTCTTCTTTTCTTCCTGGTGCTCAGCGCATTCGTCCGAGATGACTGGATCAACGAACTCGTTCTGGTCCTCGCTCTATATGCAGTCCTGGTTGTTGCCCTGCTGAAGATATACGCGACGCGGATCTTACCGTGGCCGGCGCTTCTGCTGACGATCTCCTCCTTCCTGGTCGCACTTACCTGCGTCTTCCGACCGACGCATTCGATGCGGACGGCGAACTGGCTGCTCTTGTCCATCTTTTTTGGCTATGTCTCCGTCGCTTTTTTCTCGTTTCTGGAACGCTCGGGCCCGATCATAAGAGCTAAATTAGATGCATGCCTCGGTCTCTACCTGATTCTGGCCATGTTCTACTACGCTCTCTTCAACTTGATGCAGGAACTCCATCCCGGATCGTTTATGGAGGTGGCACCAACTCCCGTCATGGCATCGCGCCATTCCCTCCTTTATTTTAGTCTCGCCTCGTTGACCACAGTGGGATACGGCGATGTAATCGCCGTTTCGCGACCCGCGCGGATGATTGCAGCCCTTGAGGCAATCACGGGTGTGTTCTATGTCGCAATCACGGTGGCTCGTCTGGTGTCTGGATATCAGCAGAAGGATCGCCAGAGCGCGTAGAGCCTACCGTACGCGTGTTGATGCCTTCTGGCACTCCATTTTCGTTATGTTCAGAATTGGAGCTTGAGGGCAAGCTGGATGGAGCGGGGGCCGCCGATCTGGTAGAGGGGGTTGAAGCCGCCATTGGCGCCGCCGGAGCCTAGGAAGCTCGCTAGCATTTGCGTCGAGTAACCGAACAGGGGACTGGTCAGGGAGTTGTTAGGGCTGCCGAAGTTCGGGTGGTTGAAGATGTTAAAGAACTCAGCCCGGAAGAAAAGCCCCAACCTCTCGGTGATGTGAAATTGGCGCTGCAACGCAAGATCCACTTGCGTAGCTCCGAAACCGCGCAGCACATTGCGTCCGAAATCGCCCTGCTGTCCGTTTGGCGCTGGGGTAAAAGCTGCTTTGTTGAAAATCTTGCCGCCAGGATACTGCGACCCATAGAGTTCGAGAGGCACGCCTTGTACTAGGTTCGGTCGGGGATAGAAGGTGACCCCGGCAGTGAAAATTTCTGCACCAACGATATCGACGGGCGGAGCCGATCTGGCCAAGACGAAGGTGTCCACCGCCCAATCGCCCAACGTGGCATGGGCAATCTTATTCGATTCCGGCGAGGGCAGCTCGTAGGTCACCCCGGCCGTGAAGGAATGCCGGATGTCAAAGTCCGAATTCCCACGATCTATATTCGGATTCGCGACCGAGCCGGGCGTGCCGAGGTAGGTAGCAAATGCATCTGTGGAGGCAATATCGATGGAGTGGGAGAAAGTATACGACGCCAATGCTTGCAAGCCGCGCGACAAACGGCGCTGGAACTTGAGTTGTAGAGCATTGTAGTCCGACGTCGCCGTATTGTCGGTGAGTCCGACATATTGAAAATCCGGATTCGGGTTGAATAGGTTGGTCACCCGAAGCAAGTCGCGCCCAATCGCGCCGACGTATGTAAGAGATAGACTTTGGCTGCTGCTAAACGATTGCTCAAATGCGACGTTCCACTGATACGTCCGTGGAACCTTCAAATTAGGGTCAGCAACAACAATCGTATTGACGGGTGGACTGGTCGTGGGGGCCGGGGGTGCGGCATCCTGAGGGCTTAGAGGAAACGTTGCGGGCGCAAAAAGCTTGCTGGCACTGTAGGGAAAATAGCTAGACACCCCTCCGAGCGAGCCAGACCCGAGATCGTAGAAGATCCCGAATCCTCCGCGGAGAACGGCGCCCCAATTCTGAAATCCGCCAAATTGATAGGCGAGTCCCAATCTAGGAGCTACGTTTCCATAGGTCGTTTGATAAAGCGGAGTGCCGCGAGGCGCCAAAGCTAGCATCGCCGGGTTATTCAGCCCCGTTACTGTGAACGGCTGGTTCGCCAGGTTCTTGCCCTTCAGCGCCGGGTTGATGTCCCACCTCAAGCCATACGTCAGTGTCAATCTCGGTGTGATTTTCCAAGTGTCCTGGCCATAAAATGAGAAGTTTTGCGAAAGCAGAGCGTTACCTTGATAGGTGGACGATTGGGCAAGCAAAGCCGTACCCGAAAGGGCCCCTCCAGGCGTTGTGCTCACTCCCGAGAACTCCGCAAATTGACGATAAGAAAACGGATTGCTAAAGGGCGACAGCCAGCGATAGTCCAGACCAAACCTCAGCTGATGGCTGCCCTTGGTCAAAGACAGATTGTCGACAACATTCACCTGACGTTGCTCATCCGTCGCTAACTTGCCTTGGCCATACTCTCCGACGCCGACCATGAACAATAAAAAAGCGCCGTTCCTAGACGAGAACCCGGAGGGAAACAAGAGTGAATCCGGAAGCGGCACAGCTCCGCCGAAATTGTCCAGCGCGAGTTTCGTACTCACTCTGTGGTTGCTGTAATTCGCGCGGATTTCGTTGTTGAGTTGCGGTGTAAGGAGCTGGTTGAGTCCGAGCGTGAATGTTTGAACAGAGGATGAGAGCGACTCCGTTGAGCTGAGGACTGTATACGGAGGAGGAAGGAACCCTCGTTGGTCTAGGCTCGACGGAGAGTAATTGTAACGGCCAAAGAGGCTAAGCTTCGAGTTAATGACCTGATCCATCCGAATACTGTAGGCGTCCAGCGAAGAGGGATTCGAGTAGCTAGCGTTGAATTGCGCTAACCCTGCCCCGAGCTCAGCGCCGTTGGCAATGGGATATGCGTTTAAGTACGGCTGCATCGTCGCCGGAGCTTGCTGCCGTGATGGGGTGTCAGGTACGACCGTTTCTTGGCTCGACGGCTGGCGCAATCGCAATCCTTCATAGGAAAAGAAGAAGAACGTTTTGTCTTTAAATACTGGGCCGCCGAAGACGCCGCCGAAGTCATTCTGCCGCTCCTGCGGTTTTGGCAAATGATGGAAGTTCACAAACCAGTCGTTAGCGTCCAGCACGCTGTTCCTGAAATAATCGAACGCGGTACCATGAAAGCTATTCGTTCCGGAGCGCGTCACAACGGAAATCTGCCCGCCTGGGGTGCGTCCGAACTCCGGAGCAAACGAAGACGTTTGAATACGAAACTCCTGCATGGCATCCAGCGACACAAGACTGTTGGTCCCGCCCGAAGCGCTGAGCGCGGGCAATGCTCCGCCGCCGGCCTGCACTAGAGGGAAATAGCCGGTGACGCCGAAATTGGCGCTGACCCCATCCACGGTGAAATAGTTGGCATCGGCGCGTTGCCCGTTCACACTGAACTGGCCCTGATCGTCAAAAGCGGTACCGGTCACGACCACACCGGGTGTGAGCATAATCAACGTCTGGAAACTCCTGCCATTGAGGGGAAGATTCTGTACGAAGGTATGGTCAATCACGGTGCTGACTGTCGCGGACTCGGTGTTTGCGAGCGGCGCACCGGCTTCCACCCTAATGGTCTCCGATGTGGAACCAAGGGCCAGTTCGAAATTGAGTTCTATCGCGTCTTGGACATGAAGGGTCACGTCTGGTTTGATTAGCCTTTTGAAGCCGGATTTTTCGATTTCGATTTGATACATGCCGGGCGGGATATTCGTCAGGTAGTACCCGCCGGAGGCGTTGGTCGAGGTTTCGTAGCGGAAATCTGTGGCGCTGTTGATGGCGGCGATGTGGGCGTCGGCGATGAGGGCGTGGGAGGGATCGGTGACGCGGCCAGTGAGGGAGGCGTTTGTGGATTGGGCGCGAAGAACAGGGGAAGACAAAAGGAGCAGCAGTAGGAGAACGGGGACATTGCGCATGTGTTTGACCTGGCCGCGCGGACGTTCCAAAGCGTGTATTGACCGGTGGAGTATAGCAAAGGCAGTGGAACGCGACGAGTGGGAATGACGAGCGGGGAAGAAACAAAGGAATTAACACAGAGTGCGCAGAGGATACGGAGAGAGTACGATCCCGCGCCATCTTTCTCGACTTTCGGCTTTCAACTTTGAACTTTCAACCTTGAACCTTTAATGGCTGAGATAAGATGTGAGCGTCATGAAGCGAGCGATTATTGCGCTGGGGCTGCTGCTGGCGTGGGAGCGTGGGGCATTCGCGTTGGACCCGGCGCTGGACGTGAGTCAGTACGCGCATACGGCGTGGAAGATTCGCGATGGCTTTGCCAAAGGCGAGATCCTCTCGGTCGCACAGACGCCTGACGGCTATCTCTGGGTGGGTACGGAATATGGCTTGCTTCGCTTCGATGGCGTCCGAGCAGTCCCGTGGCAGCCACCAACCGGTGAGCAACTCCCCAACAATCGCATTGCCTCGCTGCTGACTGCGCGCGATGGAACTCTCTGGATTGCGACACTGAAGGGGCTTGTCAGTTGGAAGGATGGCAAGCTCACGCAGTACCCAGAAGTTGCCGGGCAGATCGCTTATCCGCTTCTGCAGGACCGCCAAGGAACTGTTTGGTTTGGGGTTTACGATCCCGGCAGAGTCTGCGCGATCCAGGGCGGGAAGGTCAAGTGCGACGGAGCCGGCACTTTGGGCAGAGGAGTGGCCGCGCTGTATGAGGACCGTAAGGGCAATCTCTGGGTATCGACCGACAACGGGCTGTGGCGGTGGGCCCCCGGGCTCCCAGAACATTACACTTTTCCCCGTGGCGTGTTCGATACCAATTCGATCATCGAAGACGACAGCGGAGCACTGCTGCTGGCTACGAACAAGGGGCTGAAACGGCTTGTGAACGGAACAATTGAGAGCCATGTACTTCCGGGAATCGCCGGACAGTTCAGGCCCAATTTCCTCTTCCGCAGCAGCGATGGCAGTCTGTGGGTCGGCACACAGCAAGGTGTATTACATGTGCATCAGGGAAGGACCGGTCGTTTGACAGCTGCCGAAGGCCTTTCCGGCGATTTCATAGATGGTATTTTTGAAGATCGCGAAGGCAATGTGTGGGTAGGCACGGTAGACGGGCTCGACCGTTTTCGTGACTTCGCGATCCCGACAATTTCGCGCAACCAGGGACTTCCAAATTCCACAACGTGGTCGGTGCAAGCAAGCCCTGATGGAAGTATTTGGATCGGCACTGCGGGTGGGTTGACTCGCTGGGAGAACGGTCATATGACTGTTTACGGCAGCCGAAAGACGCTGAGCCAGAGCCAGCGAACAGATGAGCGCGAGGCTAATGTTCGCGGGGTCGTAACGGAAATCGCGAACAGCGGACTCGTAGGTACTCCTCAGGCGCTAGGACAGGACGACCGGAAACGATTGTGGGTTTCGACCAGTGAAGGGGCGTTTTACTTCGAAGGTGGCCGATTTATCAGAGTTCCTGCCGTTCCAGGAGGAAGTATTATTTCCCTTGCTGGGGATGGGCACGGGAACGTTTGGATTCTGGACAGCGCCCCAGCCCTCTTTCATGTGATGTCCGAGGGCGATGTTCAGCGCGTACCGTCGTCGATTTTCGCACAGAGGTGGGCGCGAGCTTTGCTGCCCGATCAGCTGCAAGACGGCGTATGGCTCGGATTCTATCAGGGCGGGCTAGATTATCTTAAAGATAGCCAGGTCCGTACTTCTTACAAGGCTGCTGACGGACTGGGACAAGGGCGAGTCAACGGGCTTCGATTCGGATCTCGAGACACGCTGTGGGTTGCCACCGAGGGCGGGCTAAGCCGAATCAAGGACGGGCACATTGCGACACTTACAAGCAAGAACGGCCTGCCCTGCGATGAGGTCCATTGGTCGATGGAAGACGACGATCACGTAGTCTGGTTGTTCATGCCTTGCGGCCTGGTGCGGATTGAGCCCTCCGAGTTGGATGCGTGGGCGAGTGATGCGAAGCGCGCTGTGCAAGTCACAACTTTTGACAGCTCCAACGGAGTGAGGAGTGTTGGGGTGTATGGCAGTATAGGTCCACATGTGGCAAAGTCACCAGATGGAAGAATCTGGTTCATCACGCGTGACGGCGTGAGCTTCATCGATCCGCATCGCCTTCCCATCAACAAAATCCCGCCGCCGGTGCACATCGAGCAAATCATCGCCGATGGCAAGACCTACTGGGAGAACTGGACCGGCGATGCGGCCTCCTCGCCCCCGAGGCTGCCACCGTTGGTGCGCGACCTGACGATTGATTACACCGCGTTGAGCTTGGTGGTCCCGGAAAGGGTGCACTTCCGCTACAAGCTGGAAGGCCGGGACCGCGATTGGCAGGACGCGAGCACTCGTCGGCAAGCGTTCTATACCAATCTTTCTCCCCGCAAGTACCGCTTCCGCGTGATGGCTTGCAATAACAGCGGCGTGTGGAACGAAGCGGGCGATTCGCTGGATTTTTACATAGCTCCGGCGTACTGGCAGACGAATTGGTTCCGCGCACTGTGTGTGCTCGCGTTTGTGGCGATGCTCTGGACCGTTTATCGGCTTCGCGTGCGCTCCTTAGAGCGGCGGCAGGTATTGTTAGAGCGGCACGAAGGCGAGATCAGCTCGCTGAACGAACGGTTAATGAGAGCGCAGGAAGAGGAGCGAATCCGCATCGCCGGGGAACTGCACGACGGCATTCTCCAGCAGCTTACGTCGGTTACTCTCCAGCTCGGCACGGCAACGCTGGAGCTGCCGCCCGATTCGGAACCCAAGGCAGAAGTGAGAGAAGTGGAGAAAAAGCTGATCCAGATGGGCGCGGAGATTCGTCAACTGTCTCATGAGCTTCATCCTACGGTGTTGCAGGAAGCGGGTCTGCCGTCCGCGCTGCAGTCCTATTGCGAAGAGTTCAGCAACACCCGCGGCATTCCCGTTTCGTATCATGGCGATGAAAGTGTGGAGGAATTATCGCCCGGGGCGGCACTGTGCATCTACCGCATCGCGCAGGAGGCGCTCGGCAATGTTGCGAAACATGCCCAGGCCAAGCAGGTCCAAGTTCGGTTGACCCTGTCTGGTGGCCGCGTTTGCCTGGCGGTGTCGGATGATGGTGTCGGTTTTAATCCCGACGGAAGCGGAAAATCCGGAGGGCTGGGGCTGATCAATATGCGAGAGCGCGTGCGCCAACTGAACGGGACGTTTGAGTTCGAGAGCCAGCCAGGGCGCGGAACCACGGTGAAAGCGGAAGTTCCGTTTCGGCCCGCGCCGTAACTCGCAGCACCAGCTAAAAATTAAGTTTCAATGCTAGCTGTCCGACTCGAGGCGCTACCGAAGTACTCGTGATCTTGCCGAAAGCGGGCACGCCGTCACTAAATGTGGTATCCGGATTCCCGAATTGCGTGCTGTTGAAGGCGTTGAAGAACTCGGCGCGGAATTCAAGGGCCATTCGTTCCGTCAATGCAGTCGTCTTCCTTACGGAAAGATCAACGTTGTGCTGGGCAGGTCCGCGAAGCAGTCCGGGCCTCGTGTTGCCAAAGCCCGTTCCCCCATCGGAGCTGATCACCGGGGGGCTGGTAAAGCAATTGGTGTTGAAATATTCGTTCAAGCGACTGCTCACAGAACCGCCGAGGTCGAGATGTCCGTTGCATCCGGGTGCGCTGAGATCAAGGTAGGCAAAGTCGCTCGACGTGCCAAACAGATTGTTTGAATTGGTATTGAGGAATGTGAGCGGCGTTCCGGACTGGAGAGTCACTACTGTGGACACGGCCCAGCCACTCGACATTTTCCCAGCGAGGCCAGATCCGTGATCAAAGCTGGGCAGCTCGTAAATCGCACTTACGATCAAGCGCTGCCGCCGGCTGAAATTGGCTTCCCCGTAGCCCGCATAGAGATTGTTTTGATCGCCGATCGTCCCTTCGCCGAAGGTGCTCCCCACAACGTTCGCGGCTCCGGTGGACAACGTCTTCGACCAGGTGTACGCCGACAGAAATTGCAATCCGTGGCTGAGGTTCTTTTTCAGCGTAACCTCCAGGGCATTAAAGTTGGACCGACCTTCCGAGCCTTGTTCCATAAATCCTGCGGGGTCCCACCCTTGGTACGGAACCCGCAGAGCGAGATTTGACAAGGTACTGGTCGTTTGTCCGCGGATTGGATTCTGTGGAGTGGCCAGACCGGCCTGGTTGATGGAGTGCGAATAAATCAAGTGGTTAGCGTTCGACCCGACGTAGCCTATTTGTAAAGCCAAGGTTGGAGCAATTGCAGTTTGTACATTGAATGCATACTCCTGGGTTATCGCAGGACGAATCGTTCGCTGGGTGGCGACCGAACTCAGGTCGGTATCGGGCGAATAAGGAGCAAAGAACGGAAATTGGCTAAGTGGGGGAATCGGTTCTTGGAACGGATGCGCCCAGGAAGCGCTGCCGTTGAAGGGGGGAACAAAGACACCGATCAGCGCCCAGGGCAGGCTGGGTACGGACTGGAACTGGCTATTGCCGGTCACCGCCGAATAATAGATCCCATATCCGCCTCGCAGCACGACGCGGTTATTCGTGGGCAGCAAGCTATATGCAAAGCCAACCCGTGGACCCCAAGTATTATTTCCGTTCCCAGGCACGAACCCATTGATGCCGGACTTCACAACGCCTGCAGGCACCGGATAGGTCCAATTCGCGGGTACAACGTATCCCGCCAGAGTGCCAGCCGGCGGAGGGTTGGGGTCGAGTGCTGCGGGGTTTATGTTCGTTGCCCGGCCGCTAAGATTGGTGAACGGGGGCAACCATTCCCAGCGCAAGCCAAGGTTCAGGGTCAGTTTGGAGTTGACTCGCCAGTCGTCCTGGCCATAGCCCGAAATTTCCCAGGTCCGAGGGTGCCCCGCGAGTACACCGAGCACCTCCAGCGAATACAAGACATTGCTGAACCCATTGGGCGGAACCCCGGGCATGCCAGCAGTTCCATTTTGTGTGCCATTCATTCCGAGGAGGAAGTCCGGCCAACTGGGGAAGTTCACTTGACCGTAGTATTCTTCCCCGCTGTTGATCAGATATGCTCTCGCTATTGCGCCACCGAAGCGAAGACTATGTCGGCCACGCACCCAAGCAATGTTGTCCTCAAGGTTGAAAAGGTTTTGTGCGTGAGGGAAGTAGAAGCCGGGGTTAAAGTTATCGGAACCGGCGATGGTTACCGATGGCTTGTCGTCATTTTGGGCGGAACTGTTCACTCCTATCCCGGAAAACGTGAATGGCGAATGCGGCGTGGTAACGGAAGAAATTCGATCGTAGCCTAATCGAATTTGATTAGAGAAATTCGGCTTGAAGACGGTTGTGTCTGTCAGGGAGGTCACTAGATAGTTCCAATTATTCTTCGAGGGAGCGCCCGGTAGATTGCCGCCACCGGGCAAGGGATTCGTCGTATTGCTGAGCGCAGTGAACAATCGGCCTTGGATCGTGTTCTTCGGTGACTGCAGGAAATCGAAATTCCCCATGTACTGATTCTCATTGAAGGTCGCAGGCGCACTCACGGAGACCAAGTCATTAGCCGGATTGGCAGTCGGGAACAGATATTGTCCGTTGGGCAACTTAAGCTGTAACAGCTTAAGTGCTACGGGGTTAATGTTGGAACCGTCAGCGGCAATCGCTGGCCCGAATCCAGGAGGGCCAAAAATATATTGGAGTCCCTGCTGTCCCGCAAAAAGCGCTCCGATCGAAGCGGCGGAACGATCGTTCGTAGTAAGTGGAGAAAAGAAAGTTTGGCGGCCCGATACGCCGTTGATCTGCCGTGTACCCTGGTACGAGCCAAAAAAAAGCAGTTTGTCCCTGATGACCGGGCCACCCAGAGTGCCTCCAAACTGGTTCTGTTTCAGTTCCGGGCGTGGCACTCCGTTCTGATTGAAGAAAAAGTCGTTGGCATTGAGAACATCGTTCCGCCAAAATTCAAATACATTGCCATGGAATTCGTTGGAACCCGTTTTCGTGACCAGATTCACAATCGCGCCCGCATCTCGGCCGTATTGCGCGTCGTACATTCCCGTTTGGACTTTGAATTCCTGAATTGTGTCGGGATTCGGGATGGACACGCCAAAAGCCGCGCCATCGTAATCATTCACGTCAGCCCCATCCATCCGAAAATTGATGTCGCTTGCCCGGGCACCATTAACGTTTTGCCCTTGACCTTCCGTCGTCGGAATCTGGCCTCCGCTTCCGCGGCCTAATTCGGTCGCATCCGTCACGCTGGCGATAACCCCTGCGGAGAGAGTCATGATCTGGGTGAAATTCCGATTTACCAGGGGAAGGGCCACGACTTGTGCGGTAGTGACCACATCGCCGAGTGCATTCGTGCTGGTTTCGACGACCGGAGGCATGCCCGTCACTTCAATCGTTGTCGATTCACTGCCCACCTTGAGGGCGACGTTCGTGACGTTCGTTTCGGTTACCGCGATCGCCACGGAGGATACGATGGCGTGAGAGAAACCCTTCGCAAAGATGTCGAGCCGATAGGCTCCGGGAGGAAGCAGTGGCACTGAGTAGGCGCCGTCCGCACCCGTCTTCACGCGCCGTGCTTCATTCGTTCTCTCATTGGTCAGCCGAACATCCGCACCTGGCACCACCCTACCTGAAGGATCGGTAACCACCCCTCTCAAAAGTCCTGTCACGGAAGTTTGAGCCCACCCTGATGCGCAAAGGGCTAGCAACACAGAAGACAAGAACGCGAATGGCAACAAATCGCCAGGCCATAGGGACAATCCGATTTTTCTTGACCGGATACGCTTCATGGCTACTTCCGTCGGTGCACAACTTTATCGCATTTCGAAGACTTGCGAACGCGCCAAATCGAGGACCGCGACAGGGTCCAATATTAAACAGGACTCTACGCACTAGTGCATTCTAGGCATTAATTTCATACCTTAGATCGTACTGGAATCTTCCGAGCAAAAGCTGAATGCCCAACGGAAGGAGGCATTCCGGGAGTAGAATATCCCTACCTATGGGAGCTAGGGCGCGCAGCCTAATAAGAGGTGCGATTGCACGCCTTGTGCTCGGCACAGTAAGCCTGTTGGTGGTGGTCTGCCCTCGCACTGCCGCGTTAGATCCTTCGCTCGACCTTACCCAATACACGCACACCGCCTGGACTGCGCGTGACGGCTTGAAGGGCAGCACGCGCTCCATCGTCCAGACGCCTGACGGTTATCTTTGGATCGGCACGGAATTCGGGCTCGTCCGCTTCGATGGTGTGCGATTCGTAGCATGGAGTCCACCGCCGGGCGAGCGGCTGCCGAGCACGAACATCATGTCGCTCCTGGCCGCGCGCGATGGCACCCTTTGGATCGGTACGCTTGAGGGTCTGGCAAGTTGGAAGAATGGCAAGCTGATTCAGTATCCCGAAATAAAGGGAGGCGTATTTTCCCTCCTAGAGGACCAAGAAGGAACGCTGTGGGCTGGAGCCAATGGCAGGCTCTGTTCTATCCGAGGCGCAAAAACGGAGTGCCGTGACATCCACGGTAGCTTGGGCACGGGCCTCTATTACCTCTACGGGAACCAGGGAGCAGGTGTTACTTCTTTGTATAAAGACCGCGACCACCGTCTCTGGGCCGGAACCGAGTTGGGACTCTGGCAATGGAACCCCGGTCCCCCCAAGCGCTACCTGTCGGAACCCATGGGTACGTTACAGGCTGTCGTTCAGGGTGATCGCGCTTCCGGGTTGGTTTTTATTAGCGGCTCAAACTATATTGTGCGGCAACTCTCCGGAGACAAGATCGAGAAATACACTGTGCCGGGCGTGCCGGGGCCTTTGAAGGCCGCTCATCTGCTGCGTGACCGCAATGACGCTCTCTGGATCGGAACATATGATCAGGGGCTCCTGCGTGTTTTCCAAGGAACAACCTCTCGGTTTGCATTGGGAGAAGGCCTTTCAGGGAATCTCGTCACCGCCTTTTTTGAGGATCGGGAAGGTTCGATTTGGGTAGGCACAACCAATGGTCTCGACCGCTTTCGCGAACCGGCCGTGTCTACACTCTCCGCTTATCAGGGACTGCGAAGCCCGGTTTGGTCTGTGCTCCCGGCGCACGATGGTAGCCTCTGGATCGGTTCCTTTGACGGACTGCAGAGGTGGAACCGGGGGCAGCTAACCATCTATCGCGCCACCGGGTCTTCAGCAAAGCAATCTGTCGGTGAGCGACGTGGTGCCGTGAACGGCACTGTCCGTGAAATAACTGCTCCGGGGTTACCGGACGACTACACAGGCTCGCTCTTTGAGGATCAACGCGGGCGCGTGTGGGTCACAACCAGTAAGGGAGTTGCATGGTTCGAGAATGGCAGCTTTTCTCGCGTGAGTGGTGTGCCCGTTGGATCTGCAAACGCCGTCATCGCTGACGAGGGGGATGGCGTCTGGATCAGCTATCCCGGTCATGGTCTATTCCATGTCGTTAATGGCACGGTCGTCCGGTCGATACCCTGGCCATGGTCCAGCCAGGGGACGGACCCGCGCCTTTCAGCCGCCGTCCCCAGCTCGGCGCAAGGTGGGTTGTGGATTGGAACGCTTACTGCAGGGATCGGCCATTTTAAGGACGGCCAAGTTAGCACATGGCTCGGCAGCAAGGATGGCCTGGGTGCGGATCTGGTCTGGAATCTTCATCTTGATCGCGAAGGCACGCTTTGGGCTGCAACGGAAGGAGGCCTCAGTGCCGTAAAGGACGGACACGTATCAACGCTCACGACCAAGAACGGTTTGCCTTGCAACCCGGTTCACTGGGTTGCCGAGGATGATGCCCGTTCATTGTGGTTGTCCACAACCTGCGGCCTGCTGAGTATTGACCACAGCGACTTGCAGGCGTGGGCGTCGGACGCCAAACATGCGATCCATCCAACCATTCTTGACGGCAGCGACGGGTTCAGAATGCATGCAATGCTCACCGGCTACAGCCCGGTTGTGAAAAAATCTCCCGACGGAAAATTGTGGTTCGCACACAATGACGGTGTCAGCGTTATTGATCCGCAAAACCTTCGCCTAAATAAAGTACCTCCACCGGTTCATGTTGAGCAGATCACCGCGGACGGAAAGACATTTGCCGCAACCGCCGGTCTGCGGCTGCCGCCGCGCATCCGAGATCTCGCAATCGATTACACGGCGCTAAGTTTGGTCGCCCCGGAGAAGGTGCATTTCCGATTCAAGCTCGACGGCCAGGACAAGGACTGGAGAGAGGTCGTCAACCAGCGAAGAGTGGAGTACTCGAATCTGGAGCCCGGGACTTACCGCTTCCACGTTACGGCGTGCAATAACAGCGGCATGTGGAATGAAGAAGGCGATACGCTGGATTTTTCCATCGCGCCAGCGTACTGGCAGACGAATTGGTTCCGCGCGCTGTGTGTGGCCGCATTTCTGGTGATACTCTGGGCCGTTTATCAGCTTCGTGTCCGTGATTTACACCGGCGCCACGCATTGTTAGAGCGGCACGAAGGCGAGATCAGCGCGTTGAACGAACGGCTAATGAAAGCGCAAGAGGAGGAGCGAACGCGCATCGCGGGTGAATTGCACGACGGCGTTCTCCAGAAGATTACTTCGATCGCTCTCGAGCTGGCTACGGCGACGATGGAGCTGCCAGCCGATTCGGAACCCAAGGCAGAAATGAGAGCAGTGGAGAAAAAGCTGATCGAGGTGGGCACGGAAATTCGTCAACTGTCTCACGAACTTCATCCTGCAGTGCTGACCGAAAAGGGGCTGCCGGACGCGTTGTCCTCGTATTGCGAGGAGTTCAGCAACACACGCGGCATTCCCATTTCGTATAAGGGTGATGAAAGTGTGCAGGAATTATCGCCGGGAGCCGCACTATGCATCTACCGCATCGCCCAGGAAGCCCTTGGCAACGTTGCGAAACATGCCCAGGCCAAGAAGGTGGAAGTTCGGCTGACCCGGTCCGATAGTCGCGTTTGCCTTGTGGTGTCGGATGATGGTGTCGGTTTTAATCCCGACGGAAGCGGAAAATCCGGAGGCCTGGGGCTGATCAATATGCGAGAGCGCGTGCGTCAATTGAACGGGACGTTCGAGTTCGAGAGCCAGCCAGGGCGCGGAACCACTGTGAAAGCGGAAGTTCCTTTTCGGCCCGCGCCGTAAGTTTACCGCAGGCTCGCTGGTTTTTCTCTCGTGGTCATCCGCAGAAGTCTATTCAGGTGTCCGGCCGATGGCGTGGATAATCTCGTCGTTTGCTTGCGTGTAGTCCAGTTGTGACTGCAAAAGCAATGTGCGTGCGTCGAGTTCCTGTGCAGTTGCCATGTTGGTCTGGGAGGTGAGAGCCTCTCCCCGCGCCAGTTGCTCATGCAGAACTCGATTGGATTCGGTGCGCAAGGCCAGCAGTTCCTCAGATACCTTCCGCATTTCTTGGGTCCTTTCCAGCTTGTTGTATGCGGTCTCGACTGCCAGCTCGACCTCATCGGTGAGCCGGGCAAGATTTTCTTTGGCCTGGGACAGCTGAGCGTCGCGCTCGCGGAGGATTCCACGCTTACGTCCCGAGTCGAAGAGGTCGTAACTGAAGTGAATACCGAAACTTCCGAAATTACGGGCCAGAAAGGGAACGTTGTTTTGGTAGCTATAACGGGCAAACGCCTCCATATCCGGCACATAGATATCTGTTTTTGCCAGGTGAACGGCGGCTTTTGCTTTCTCCACTTCGTTGCGCGCCTCGATGATCTCGGGATGGGATGCGAGTGCCTCAGTCACACACTTTTCACGCACGCAGGCTGGCAGGACTTCCGGAGTGTCGGGATCGAGTTCCAGCGCCGTTGTGAGAGGCAGTCCCATGGCATCGTTGAGCTGTAGCTTAAGGTCGGAGAGCTGCAAGTCGGTAGTCAGCAGTTCCTGTTTTGCCTGCAGGAATTGCGCCCGGCTCTCGATCAGGTTCTCTTCCAGGGCGCTGCCGTATTTCACCTGCTGGACGCGTTCGCTTTGCAGATCCTGCAACGCTTTGATTCTGGCTTCCGTGGCGGCACGATGGATCTGCGCGATCAATACCTTGTAATAGAGCTGGTGAACCGTGAGAGCAACATCATTCTCTGTTTGTTGCGCCCTCTGTCGGGAGGCTTTCAGTTCCGCTTGCGCCATGTCGTTCATGGGCCGGATTTTCAGCAGCGTGGTCAGGGGCTGTGTCAGTTGGGTGCCGCTGGTCGTCAGGTCACGCCCACCCTGGTTAATCACCGAATTTGCGACCGGAACAGGGCTGCCCCCAACGGTGCCGAGACTGCCACCTGCGATTTCTATCAGCTGCGTGTCGGTGAGATGTATGAAGTTGCTTTCATTTCGAATGCTGGGAAAATAGGCGCTTTTCGCAACCTCTTTCGCGTGCTGCTTCTCCTCGACTTTGTATTCGGCGATGTGGACGTTGTGGTTATGCTGCAGGGCCAACTGCACGGCCTCGTGCAAGGTAAGGTGGCGAGTGGAAGCGGTACCGCTTTGCTGTCCAGCCAAGGCTAGGGCCGCGAAGAGCGGCGGGATGATTAGCAATAGCCGGAATTTCCATTTCATGAGTTTGTCTCCTTAACCGGCTGCAGCGTGCTGAGGTCCCCATAGTTCAGCGGCGACTGGCGCAGCAACGCGGTTAAAAGAAGAGCGAGAACACAACTCCAGGCCACGAGAAGGAATCCGTCGTTGAGGCTCAAGGCGTAGGCCTGAAGACGCAGCCGGGCTGCGATCAATTCGACTGCACGAGCGCCCGCCGCGGCCGCGCTGGGCGATTTGGCGTAGACGCCTGCAGCTAAGGCATGAAGATTTCCGTCGGTAATCCAGCTTCCCTGGGTCACGTGCAGACCCAAAAGGTTCGAGTGCAGCTTCTCGCGTTGAGCGAGGAAGTGGGCCATGTAGATGGCCCCCGCAGTTCCCCCAAATAAGCGAATCGTATGAAACATCGCGGAAAATGTCAGTATCCACTGAGGTTTCGCCAATCCCCCCGTGAAGATTCCCTGCAGAATGATGCATCCCACCAGCCCTATGAGAGAAACCGATTGTCCGATGCCCGTAAGCAACTCGGTGCGATAGTAGTTCGCCGCCGACCAGACCGTCGTGTACTCGGAGTTCAGGTAGACGGCGAAGGCCGTGCAGGTCAAGCCGGCAGCCAACAACAGGCGAGGGTCTGTTTTCTGAACCATCAGGAGCGCGGCGACAAACGTAACCAGCAACAGAGGAATAGCGCTCCAAATCACGGCCGGCCCGATCTGATTGGCTTCGAAGCCGCGGATGGCCAGAGACTGCGGAATGAGGATGATGGTTCCGGTGAGAGTAAACCGAAACCAGAACAGCAGGCTGCCCAGGAGCAACGTGTTCCATTTCCAAAGATAAGGCAGCGCCACCAGGGGGTTGGGTCCGAGCAATCTTCGCACCAACGCGCAGAACAGCAGGAACGACCCGCTCAGAAACAACGCCGTGAATACCCCGGAGCGCCACCAATCGAGCCTCTCTCCTTGCTGAAGGGCGGCAAATACCAGAGCCAGTCCGGCGCTCAGGTACAGGAACCCAACAAAGCTGGGCACAGGACCCTCACTTTTTCGCGCAGGGGCTTTCGGTATTCCGTAATAGATACAGATCATCATCACCGGCGCAATCAGGGCTGAATTCCAGAACATCCAGTGCCAGGAGAGATGCTCGCGGTACCAGCCGTAGAGCGACGGCGCGATATTGACGGCCCCATCTATAGATGTGGCGTAGAATGCCATCGTAAAAGGAAGAAATCGCAACGGAATATTGCGAAGGGCAAAAGTAAGGGTGAGCGGATAAAACGTACCTGAGGTCAACCCCGCCACAATCAATGCCGCGACAAGCAGGCTATAACTGTGTATGAGCGGTAGGAAAGCGCAGGTCACGGTGAATATTCCGGCCGCAAACAGAAGCACGCGCCGTGGTCCGAGTAGACCTCCCAAATACACGCTAAAAGGCCCGATGAACATGAGGGCCGCGTTATAGGCGCTGTCGAGCCATGCACCTTCGTCGTAACTAATGCCGACGTGGCCCTTCAGATCAGCAAGTCCCAGGGAAAGCATACGACCAGTGAGCGTGACGAGCCCGGCCCCTATGAGGACCCCGAGAATCCCCAGCAAGGGACTCGTTGACAGCTCCGACGGCACCACTCCCGCAACTGCCCGTGCGATTTGCGCTGGAGGAGGAAGGCGGGTAACAGTGGTAGTTGTAGCCATCGCTTTTCCCGTTCACCTTCTCGTTCGTACCGTGGCAATCACCGATAGCCCGGGCCGCAGCGTGGTCGCAATGGCGGAATCATCGAACGCAATCTTTACCGGTATTCTTTGCACGACCTTCGTGTAATTACCGGTTGCATTGTCGGGCGGCAGCAGGGCGAATTGGGAACCGCTGGCGGGCGCAATCTCGATCACCTTACAATGAAGGACTTTTCCGGGGTACTCGTCGATGCGGATCTCTGCCGGATCGCCGACTCTCACGTTCGTTAGTTGCGTCTCTCGATAGTTCGCCTGCACCCACTTGGTGTTACTCACAAACGCAATCACCTGCGTTCCGGGAGAAACCAGTTGGCCCGGCCGCACCTGTCGTTCACCCACGCTGCCATCGCCGGGCGCCGCGATCTTTGTATATCCAAGATTGATCTGCGCCACGCTGAGAGCGGCTTCCTTGACGTGAAGGTCCGCTACGAGCTGGACCTCCTGGGACTCCAACACCGTCTTGGTGCGCCTTTCCGCCTCGGCCGCAAGCTCATTGCTGCGCAACATTGCTTTCGCCTGTTCGAGATCTGCTTCGCGACTCGCGAGCAGAGCAGCAAATCTCTGTTCATCCGCGACTACCTGCTCGACTCTCTGGGGTGTAGTAGCACTTGTCTGCAACAGTGCCTCCTGCCGCTGACGTTCCTTCTGCGTCCGCACAACATCAGCTCGAACCGCTTCTTCCCCATCCTGCGCCGCCGCGATTTGTGCTTTCGCTTGGTCGATCCCGGCCATTGCGCGCCCGATGCGTGCGTCCTGAAGCTCGCGCTGCCGCCGGTTGTTTTCGATCGCCGCTTTTGCCGCCTCCACCGCCGCAGTTGCCTGTGCCACTTGTGCGAGGAAGTCGTTATCCTCTAGTTCCGCAAGAAGATCTCCCTTGCGCACTCGCTGGAAGTCCGATACCTTCACGTCCCTCACTATTCCGGCAACCTTCGTACTGAGCGGGGTTACATCTCCGCGCACGTAAGCATCGTCGGTAACCTGTTCGATTCGTCCGCCCTCCCAGCCATTCCAGTTGCGCATGATCGTCACAACTATTGCACCCGCCAGCAGCAACACCAATATGGGTGTGGCATACTTTTGCCACGTGGACCGGGTCGGCGGTGCCGGAGCGGGCTCCGCCTGAGTTGCCTGCGCCGGAGGCGGAGCTTTAACAGAGGCCGGCGCAAGAACTGGTTTTTCTATAGCAGACATAACGCCTCACGAGGTTGAGATTGTTCCCCTAGTACACCCGCCAGCGACACCAACAGGTTTGTCCGCACCTCACCCCGATTCACTTCATTGAGCATTTCGTGCCGTCCTCCTTCATAGAAGTCGTAGGAGATATTGCGCATTCCTGCCTTTTTGTAGCGCTCGATTAACTTACGCACACCAGACAGTTGTTGTCCGACCGGGTCCTCACTCCCCGAGAACAGATAGACGGGCAGGTCCGGGCGAATACCAGAAAGAGCTTCCGGATCGGCAAGATGGGGGCTCGCGTCCAGAAAAGACTCCAGGGACGCCTGCTTAAGAGTTGGAAAGCACAGCGGGTCATTGATAAATGCATCCACAACGCGAGAGTCCCGGCTCAACCAGTCGAAAGGGGTACGGGCTGGCTGAAAGCGGGCGTTCAGAAAATATTCTGGATCGGCGTTCGCCACCAACGCAGCCTCCACCCGATCGAGAGCCCCCGATCCGGAAAGCACCACGCCGTCAATGTCATAGCTATAGTCGAGAATGTATTGTTGTGCGGCGAACGAACCCATGCTGTGCCCGAGCAGGATAAGAGGAGTTTGCGGATGCTCCTTCCTCGCGATCAGGCTCAGCTCCCGCATGTCCTGAACCAGTAGGTCGAAACCGCCTGCGCCGAAATCTCCGAATTGCTCCCGCTTTGTTGCGGTACGTCCATGACCACGGTGGTCATTGGCGTAGACGATAAACCTCGCTTCTTGTAAAACGGCGATGAGCTCGGAGTAGCGTCTCATGTGCTCGCCCATCCCATGGGCAATCTGCACAATGCCCCGCGCTGGCCCACAGCTCTCCCAACGGCTGCAGGCGATTTGCAAGCCGTCTTTGCTCGTGAATTGGAAGTGGTGTTTGCTGTTGCTCAACATCTTCAAGAATTCCCCCCAAACAGTCGCCCTGATTTAGCCCCGGACTTCCCCCGCCGTTGGGTGATCAGAGTTCCATCCTTTTTGCTGATGCAACGCCGATGCCAAAGCCTGGAGGGCTCTAAGTTGATGAGTCTTCAGTGCGATAGCGAAAGGGAGTTGTGTCGAGAGTCGACACTGTCGAAAATCAGACACCGGGCTGCGACAGATCGTCACCATTGGTCGCACGGCACAGACACAGATATCAAAGACGGCCGGTGCTTCTCGTATCAAACCGCCGGCGCAATGCACCCCGAGGAACGCTTTTCGCAGTCATGCGTTTCGAGTTTTGGACACCCGCCACTTCTTTCTCGTTTTGCGTGAGAACTGATTTGCCTGCCCTTCTTGGCTAAACCCTGCGCCTGATCCGCCCGCTCCTTCCGTCAAGCCTCTTCGCTTCGCTCCGATGAACGCCAAACCCGCGGGCTTGACGGCGCGGACGGACAGGCGCCCTATCCCGCCATGAAGGGCAGTTGGTTCTCATGCGCGGCTCAGGCCGCGCCTCTCGGGAACAACGCCAAATTCAAAAAGGAGAATCCCATGCAACAAACCGAAAGAAAGCCGTTGTTTGACCTGGGCCAG
>Ga0335069_10003958_pt1 | contig 22149 bp, 21 predicted proteins | sample Lox_Sample_11_FD_206714 | JGI IMG/M metagenome (GOLD analysis project Ga0335069, IMG submission 206714) | Soil microbial communities from Loxahatchee National Wildlife Refuge, Florida, United States - Lox_Sample_1.1 | ecosystem: Environmental > Terrestrial > Soil > Wetlands | place: USA...
CTCCAGACAAGAACATCAGCAACAAGAGCCCCAGCCAGTAAATAAAGCTAACAGTATTGGAGTGACCTTGGGCGACCTCCAGCAAACGGGAACCAATGGGCAGGCGACCCAGAAGAGCCGGGCCGAGTACTACTCCGGCCAGGATCTCGCCGATTACCTTTGGCTGATGCAAACGCACGAATATGTAACCAAGGATCTGAGCCAGGCCTACCAGGACTAAGAGGAGTGAGAGCAGCGAAGTCAGTTCGGAGTTGGACATCTGTGTAAACGGCGCGATGGGTTGGATGCCCGCTGCAAGTTGAAGGTTTGCTTGAACAGCGCGCTACAGTGAAGATGTTCAGCCCAGCCATGCTAGACTCGGAATATCGGATCCATGCGGATTCTCACCCGCTACATCCTGCGCGAGGTCGCGTCGCACGCTCTGATTGGCGTGGCAGTCTTCACGTTTGTCCTCTTCACCCGCGACTTAGGCCAGATCCTTGAACTGGTGGTGCGCAATAGTGCACCAGTGCCCAGCGTTGCCGAAGTCTTCTTCCTGATACTTCCCGTGACTCTGACCATCAGCATTCCGGCCGGCGTGCTGGTTGGCATCCTGATCGGACTGGGACGGTTAGCCGCCGATAGCGAAATCACAGCCATGCGTGCCAGCGGCATCGGAGTGTGGCACTTCCTGCGCATTATCTCAATCTTCGCGATTGCGGCGTGGCTGCTGGCGTTGGCAAACGGGATCTACCTGGCGCCGCGCTCGCAGGCCGCCATGGCCAAGCTGCAGAATCGGCTGAAGTCGGCGCAGGTTTCATTTGAAGTCCAACCGCGCGTGTTCTATGAGGGGTTCCCGCAACTCGTGCTCTACGTTGAAAACGTCAAGGCAGCGCAGGGGGCGGCCATCTGGAAAGGAGTATTCATCGCGGACACCAGCACTCCGGCGGCTCCGCGCATCACCCTGGCAGAGCAAGGAATCATGGTGAGCGAAGGCCCGCACATGTTGCACCTTCATCTCACTAACGGATCGACGCATGAAACTGATCCGCATAAGCCCGACGATTACCAGGTTTCGACTTTCCAGCAGACCGACATTCCGATCACGCTGCCCGATACGGATACAAATCACGAACAGGACAATGCCCCTGTGACCCAGCTTGGAACTTGGGAGTTGTGGCGACAGGCGAAGGCTCGGAATGATATGACGTCCCGGTGGCAGTTGATTGAATTCCATCGGCGGTTGGCGTTGCCGACCTCGTGCCTGGTGCTGGCCCTGGTGGGCATTCCGCTCGGTTTGTCGGCGAAACGCGGGGGCAAATCCACGGGCTTCGTTCTGACGATACTGCTGGTGTTCGCCTACTATTTCGCATCGCTGGTCGGCATCTCTTTGGCGCGCCAGGGCAAGGCGCCACCAGGAATTGGCGTCTGGCTCTCAGATCTTGTTTTCTTCGTGGCGGGTGCATTTTTGTTGTGGCGGGCAGAACGCAGCCCGATTGATGTCTCGGCCTGGCGGGATCGGCTGAAATTCCTCAGGAAGACGAAAACTCCGGGAGGGGCGAGAGGCAGGGTGGCCCGTAACGGAGATGTATTTCAGCGTGTATCGACGCGCCGGCGGGTGTTGAACCTCAATTTCCCAATGATCCTGGACGACTACGTTCTGCGGGATTTCGCGGTCAACCTCTTCCTGGTAGTTGCAACCTTCCTGATCCTGCTGCTTGTATTCACCATGTTTGAGCTCCTGGGCGATATTCTCCGCAACCAGGTCTCGCCGCTTGTTGTTGGAGAGTACTTGCTGAACGTATCGCCCTACTTCTTGTACAACGTCGCTCCTCTGAGCATTCTGTTGGCCGTGCTGATCACCATGGGACTGATGCAGCGGTCCAACGAGATCACGGCGATCAAAGCGACCGGTATCAGCCTGTATCGAATCGTTACGCCGGTCTTGCTGGCTAGCGCGATCCTGGCGGGGGGGTTGTTCTTCTTCGACCAGACGTATCTTCCCCACGCCAACAAGCGGCAAGACGCGCTGCGGAATGAAATCAAGGGCAAGCCTCCTCAGACGTACCTGAACCCCGATCGTAAATGGATCTTCGGGGAGCACTCCGACATTTACTACTATCAACTCTTCGATTCGGAGAGAAACCAGTTCGGGCGTCTGTCAGTCTTTGAGTTCGATCCGCACTCGTTTCAGTTGACGCGGCGCATCTATACGGAACGCGCGCACTGGGAAGAAGGGTTGCAACGCTGGGTGTGCATGCAGGGTTGGCTGCGGGAGTTACGAGGATCGGCGATTGAAAACTACCAAACTTTTGATGTTGCGACTTTTCCTGGGATCAGTGAGCCGCCGACGTACTTCAAGAAAGAAGTTAAACAATCGTCGGAGATGAATTATCAGGAACTGCGGCGCTATATACACGATCTTCAGCAGAGTGGATTTGATGTCGTGCGGCTGCGAGTGCAGATGGAGAAAAAGTTTGCGTTCCCAGTTATTGCAGTAGTAATGGCGGTGCTGGCAATTCCGTTTTCTCTACAGGCAGGGCGTCGAAGCACCGTCGCCGGCGTGGCGATCGCGGTGGGAATTGCCGTGGTGTATTGGACGGTCTCGGGATTGTTTGAAGCGATGGGAAACATCAGCCAGTTGCCGCCCTTTCTTGCGGCATGGTCGCCGGATTTGATTTTCGCCCTCCTCGGCGGTTATATGATTCTGAAAGTGCCGACGTAGGCTCGGCACAGACGGTTACCTCCGTGATCTGTAATAACCGTGGATGCGCGCCTAAGCTCAAGCAGCATGGGGCCCCGCAGAAAAGCGCAGAATGTTACAAGGTCATCCACAAAATATAACCAGGTCAGGAACTCAGGGATCTTAAGAGTTCTGTTGGTTGCGTTGTTCCTGGGAATCACGATCGCGAGCACCACTCTCCTTGCGGAGGATATTGCGCCGTTCGCGGTGTCGAATCCGAAAAACAAAAAATGGCCGGCGGATGAAGCCACGCGCATTTACTTCTCGACTTGCGAGCTAGTCGCACGCACCGTAAGGCCGGAGAAGCCTCCCGTGCTGCGGCCGAAATTTGTCCTGATCTTAGGTTCGGATAACGACGAATTTGTGAACCTCAGTCCGGACATGGAAGTCCATCTCAAGGCGTGGAATGACGTCAAATTTGCCGAAGCAGTGGCGCTCATTGCCACGCGTAATCTTGTTCATCCCGACCAGATGGAAAAAATCGTCCAGCAATCAGTCTCGCTCGCCAATTCCACGGTTTCTGTCAGCCAACTAAAGCAGAATCAATAGATTGATCCGCAGGACAACTTTTCTTTATCAATTGGCAGCGATTGCCGACGGATTCGTCGCGGTCGTGATTGTCGTTCCGAACGGTGCCAAAACGCCTGTTGCCGTAGTCAACGTGAAGGGCGTAATCGTCGAGGAGCCGTTATTCGCTACGTACACGTAGTCAATCGGATTCGTAGTCGTATTGCCGCGGTTTGTCCCGGTCGCTCCAGCAACGATCACGAATGAAACCGGAGTCGTTCCCGTGGAAACTACAGGCGTAGTTAAAGCCGTAAGCACTCCGGTGCCGCTGCCATAGGAAAAGCAGGAAATCTGGTTCGACCCTTTATTGAGCACGTAGAGAAACGCAAACGAGGGATTGGCAGCCACGGCGACAGGCGACTGACCAACGGCAAAGGCATTGTTCGCCGCCGTACCAGGAATTACCGTAAGTCTTCCATCTGGATTATTAGGATCGGCGCAAGAGGCTACGACCTTGTCGCAGATGGAGAACGCCGAAACGGTGTTAGACCCACTGTTAACCACGTACAGGAACGGACCACCAGGTGTGATTGTCATCCCCGTAGGCGCGGTTCCAACTGCATACAGTGGACCGCTCGGCGCAATCACGCCTGAAGAATCGATCGAATACACCGCCACCGTGCCATTCGTGCTGTTGCTCACATAGAGAAAGTTCCCGGTCAGACTCACCACCAGACCGGCTGGACCCGTTGAATCCGTCTGGCCCGCGGGAATAGTCGTGAAGGGAGATCCGGCAACTTCGGTGAGAGTGGAACCGCTGACGGAGAACACAGAGATATCGCTCGAACCCTGATTTGCGACAAAGAGAAATTTTCCTGCAGGATCCATAGCTAGAGCGACGGGAGTGGTTCCGACTTTAGTGGTTGCTGTCGCTGCCGTGAGGGAGCCATCTGAGTTCACGGTGTAGGTGGAGATGTCATTCGAATTGGAGTTGGCGATGAATAGCGCGCTCAAAAGGGGAGACAGTGCCATGGCAACAGGTGAGGTACCAGTGCTGACGCCTGTAGTCAGCGAACTCAACGACCCCGAACCCAAGTTCACGTTGAAGGCGGCGACTTCTGCGTCGCCTGCAGTGGCGAGATACATTACAGCGCTACCAGACGAAGAGAGCGCGCCATTGTTATTGCTGCAGGAATTAAGTGCGAGTAAAAGACTCGTCGCAAAAACCACATAGCCGAGCTTCTTGCCCATTCATTCTCCCAGTTACTTTGAACGTATTTCGCGCTGACACGCGAGAATAACAACACGAAGCCGATTGTAGAGTTCCCTCAAATGTGTATCAGGAATAGCGGGTAAGAGCAAACCGCCAGCAGAGAGTAGGAACCGCCGAATGAAGAGAAAGTTGCCCTGTTTTCAAGGAACACATGGCTTTCGAGCGGGTGATTAGCGCAGGCTTTCGGTAGGAACGTCTGCAGGCAGGGCCGCACCGGCGTCTGAGGCCTGAGGCAAAAGTGGAAGCCTGACTTCCACCATGAGCCCACCTTGCGGACGATTGGCGGCCCGCACACTTCCTCCGTGCAACAGCACGGCTTTCTCAGTGATAGCCAAGCCCAAGCCTACTCCGCCCGTCTGCCGCCCGCGAGCGTCGTCGATTCGATAGAAGGGCTGAAAGAGCTTATCCAATGCATTTTCAGGAACACCAGGTCCGGAATCCGTAACCCGAACCACCGCTTCAGGACCAACCGAATTGTAACTCTCAGCTTTTTCCAGCCGAATCTCGACGGTAGTGCCTTCGTGAGTGTATCGAATGGCGTTGCGCACGACGTTTTCCAAGGCGCTATGCAATAGCCGAGGATTGCCCATGATCTCGCACTCGTCGGTCACGATCACGCTAACCTGGCAGCCACGATGTTGGCATTCGAACGCAGCATCCTTGGCAATTTCTCGAATTAAATCCTCCAGAGGAACCGGTTCCTTGCGAATCGTGATGTCGCCGCCATCAAGGCGCGCAATCGTTAGCAGGGCGGAAATCAATTCGTTAAGCCGATTGGTCTCTCGATCAATACGATCCAGCGCGCTACGAGCGTCGGGACCGCTTCGCTGGCGTGCTAATTCCAGAGCGACGTTCAAGCGAGCGAGTGGGGAACGCAATTCGTGCGAGATATCCGTAAGCAGGCGCCGTTGAGCATCGACGAGATTCTGCAGACGCTCGGCCATTTGGTCAAAATCACTTACGAGTTCCCCGAGTTCGTCGTGGCGACGCTCTGACTGTGGCATGCCGGAACGGGCCGCCAAATCCCCGGCAGCGAGTTTCTGGGTGGCAGCCCGCAATCGGATGATGGGCGAGGTCAGATACCTCGCCAGCACATAACAAACAAACCCGGAAACCAGGATGGCCAGGATAACGCCCAACCCCGGAAAACCCTGGGGGCCCCACCAGGGGTGCGGGTCAGGGGCGAGTTCAATGATAAGAGTGTAGGGACGGCCGTCCGGACCCGTCATTGAGTTGCGCAGGAACTGCGTGTTTGGCCGCAGTCGTCCCCAAAAACTGTCGGCAGTGCGGAGTTGACCGCGCTGTGCGCGGACTACCCAGTCCGGCGGTTGGCGGCGCAACAGATCTTTGCCCTGATCGTCAAAAATGTACAGGCGAATGTGCTGGGAGTCGTGAATGTTCCTTGAATATCTCCAGAGTGATGCTTCGCCTCCCTTCTGAAACGCGTCGACTCCCTCGGCGAGGAATTTAGGTTCCTGCGCCTGCAGAACGGCGATTTCATGGGAAGGCCGAATCGCGGAGGCAGCAAGGAGGGCCAACACTACAAATAAAGCCTGCGCAATCCAGTACGAAACGAAGATGCGGAAGAAGAGGCTCTTCATTTTTCTGTCGCCGCTTCCTCGCGGGGGTGCGCAAAAATGTAGCCGACACCGCGAACCGTCTTAATGTGATCAGGCCCATTGTCGGAATCGCCGAGCTTCTTGCGGACCTTGCTGACATGCATGTCGATACTGCGGTCGAAAGGAGAGAATTTTCTTCCGAGAACCGTATCGGCTAGATGCTCCCGGGTAACCACGCGGCCAGCCTCGGCCAGCAAGGCTTCCAGGAGATTGAATTCGACCGACGTTAGTTCAATAGGTTTGCCATCCTGAAGTACAGTGCGCGTTGCAGGATCCAGTTCCACATCACCCACGCGCAAGATGTCTGGGATAGGTTCGCCCTTCTCCTGGGTTTGCGTCCGGCGGAGGATGGCGCGGATACGTGCCACAAGCTCGCGCGGATTAAACGGCTTGGGAAGATAATCGTCCGCGCCGATCTCGAGGCCGACAATGCGGTCGACGTCCTCACCGCGCGCGGTTAGTAGAAGAACAGGAATTTTAGAAGTGTTGCGCAGCCGCCGGAGGACATCGAATCCGTTGTTTCCGGGCAACATCACGTCGAGGACGATCAATAGGTGCTCTCCCGAAAGAGCCCGTTCCAAGCCTCGGTTGCCGTCGTGTACTGCCTCGATCTCAAAGCCTTCGGGCTCGAGATATTCAGCCACAAGGCTGCATAACTCCACATCGTCGTCGATGACTAAAATGCGTTCCACTCTCATAACATTTCTATTACAGCCGGCCCCATTAAGGGGTAAAGAATTGTCAAATACTGGCTTATTACTATTTACAAAACTTTACCCTGATTGACCAAGTCTTTACCACCCCACAGGGAGGAAAGGTGTTCTTATCAACAGACACGCCCCAAATTAGCGGGCGACATGAGTGGAGGAAAGGGTTATGAAATCGAACCGGATGAAGATGGCGGCCGGCGTACTAGCCATGGTGTTAGTGGCTATGGCCGCGCCGGCCGAAGGTCCCGGGCATCGCAGGGGTGACTATTTCGGCGGGCCAATGATGGGCATGTTTGGCGATTACCTGGGACTGAGCGACGCGCAGCGTACCCAGATTAAACAGATTTTTGAGAGCTCGAAGTCGACTACAGAACCGCTGTGGCAACAGGAGATGCAAAGCCACAATGCGATGATGCAGTTGATCACCAGCGGGAACTTTGACGAGGCAAAGGCGCAGGCGATTGTTGCTCAGTCGGCGCTGGCACATCAGCAACTGGAAATGCAGCATGCCATGCTGCAGGCGAAAGCTTACCAGGTGTTGACGGCCGACCAGAAAACCAAGTTCAACGACATGCTGGCAAGGCACGAGCAGCGGATGCAGGAGCATATGCAGCAGCATCAAAGTGCCGGCGCAGCACAGACGCCGGATCAATAGCTTTTTTGTGAGGGGGACCAGGGGGAAGTGTTCGGGAAGCGCTTCCCCCTCGGACCTTCGTAGTTGGGAGGCAATTATGGCAACCGCAGTGGTAGCAAACGACATTGTGAATGTGATCGCCAGTGAAATGGCGTCAGGCATCGAGAGGGCCGTGGGATGGTGGATGTCGCAGATCGAATCGGCAATGAGCGATCCGAAGCGGACGACATTGGGAAGACTTGCAGCGGTTCGCGAGATTTTGAAGGACTACAAGCAGCTCCACAGCGGCACCGATCTGAAGGCAGTTAGTCTTTGAGGTCTTGCGATGAATGTTGACGTTGTATATTCCTACCTGATCGATTGTGTGTATTTCTTTCTGGGAAGCTGTGTGACGGTGCTGGTGGCGGCCTGCGTCGCGGCTTTCGGCCATGATCGGCCCTAGAACCTCGGGCCTCCTGCCTTAGAAACTGAAGCGCAGGCTGGTAGAATCTCATCTACTGGTACACATGCTTCCGAAGAGCCTTGGCCCTTTATTTCCTTACCTGAAAAAGTATCGGAAGAGTTATTTCCTGGGGACGCTTTGCGTTTTCCTGAACAATGGCATTTGGATCCTGTTCCCACAGGTGATTCGGCGGGCGATCGATGATCTTCACCTCGGGGTTACTCGCCATAAGCTGCTGACCTACGCCCTCCTGCTGCTGGCCGTGGCTTGTACGAAGGGAATCTTTCAATTCCTGACCCGCTGGGTGGTTATCGGAGTTTCGCGAGAAATCGAATTCGACCTTCGGAACGATTTGTTCGCGCATCTAGAAGGCCTGTCTTATTCCTACTATCAGCGGACCCGCACCGGCGACATCATGGCTCGGGCGACGAACGATCTGAATGCCGTGCGCATGTTGCTTGGCCCGGCCATCATGTATTCGGCGAACACGATTGTGTTCACTGCCGGAGCATTGGCGTTCATGCTGTCCATCAGCCCGCACCTAACTTTGTATGCGTTCCTTCCCTTGCCGATCGTGAGCATTACCATCCAATACTTCGGCAAGCAGATACACGAGCGTTTCGAGAGAATTCAGGCCATGTTCTCGGACATTTCGGCGCGGGCGCAGGAGAACTTCTCAGGTGCTCGAGTCATTCGTGCCTACGTTCAGGAAGAGCCGGAAATCGCATCGTTCGAGGCTTCGAATCGTGAATACATCGCAAGAAGCCTGAAGTTGGTGCGTTTGATGGGCATGTTGTGGCCCACGCTGGAAACGATGCTCGGCTTTGCCATTGTGCTGGTCCTCTGGCTCGGTGGCCGCGAAGTCCTCCAAGGCAGAATTTCCGTCGGAGAGTTTGTAGCGTTCAACACTTATATGGTGCAGCTGACCTGGCCGGTGATCGCGCTGGGCTGGGTCATCAACATTTTCCAGCGTGGAACGGCGTCGATGGGGCGCATTAACGAAATTCTGATGGAGAGGCCAGAGATTGGCGATGGTGCGGGCGTCGGTAAGACTTCCGGACAAATCCAGGGCGAGATCGAGTTTCGCAATCTGGGCTTTGCCTATAACGGTGCCGAAGTGCTGCACGACATTAACTTGAAAATTCCGGCAGGGACGAGCTTGGCGATTGTTGGGCCGACGGGATCGGGCAAGACAACGCTCGTCAATCTCATACCGCGAATTTACGATGCAGCGCCGGGAAGTGTGCTGATTGATGGGCGGCCGATTCGCGAATACTCGCTTGAATTTCTGAGAAACAATATTGGCTTCGTGCCGCAGGAGACGTTTCTCTTCAGCGAGAGCGTGCGCGAGAATATTGCGTTCGGAGTGGAAAACGCGAAGGACGATCAGATTCGAATTGCGGCCGAGGCGGCAAATATCGCCGAAGACATCGAGAGTTTTCCAGAACAATATCAAACGGTAGTTGGAGAGCGCGGAATCACCTTATCCGGCGGGCAGAAGCAGCGAACGGCGATTGCCCGAGCGCTAATCCGCGATCCTCGAATTCTGGTACTCGACGATGCGTTGTCGAGCGTGGACACGCACACCGAGGACAAGATTCTGAATCACCTGCGCGAAGTTATGCAGGGGCGAACGACAATTTTCATTTCCCACCGGGTCTCGACCGTGCACAATGCCGACCTGATTGCCGTGCTGCACGGCGGCCGCATCGTAGAGCTTGGCACACACGATGAACTCCTCGCCTTGGAAGGCTATTACACGGATCTCTACAACAAGCAATTGTTGGAAGAAGAGCTGGCAGAAGTCTGATTTGGATTGTCAATTCTGCCTGACAATCGACCCCACTCCCTGTGCAAGAATCGGAGATAGCTTGCGATGAAGCGTGCAAAGATCGCCGAATTGCTCGATACCGACTCCGGTAGCCCGCCGGAGGTCGCGGCATCCCTACGAGACCTGGAGTGGTTCAACCGCTGGTTCGGCGGCGTGTCGACTAGCACTTTCTTAGTTGAGCATGTAGCTCGCAAGACAGGCTTGCAGTCTTTGACGCTTCTGGAAGTTGCTTCGGGCGCTGGTTATGTTCCGGCGACAGTTATAAGGAAGCTGCGCGCCGAAGGGATTGAAGTTCATCCTGTATTGCTGGATCGCGTCTTATCGCACATCCAGTGTGGGTCTCGAAATGGTACGAGAGCAGTCGTTGGCGACGCGTTGTCACTTCCTTTTGCAGACGCCTGCTTCGATGTCGTCAGCTCTTCCCTTTTTGCTCATCACCTTTCACCGGAGGAACTCACGCGGTTTGTGAATGAGGCTTTGCGTGTCTCCCGAAGCGCCGTCATCATCAATGACTTGATTCGTGATCCGCTGCACCTGGCGACTGTCTATGCAGGCTTGCCGCTTTATCGCAGCCGGATTACACGGCACGATGCGCCTGCATCTGTACGCCAGGCGTATACCAAGGCTGAGATGCGTGAAATATTGACCGGAACGCGGGCGAAAGCCATCGATATCGAGCGCCGTTATTTCTACCGCATGGGCGTCGTGGCCTGGAAATAGTCATGTACGACTTGATCGTCATCGGCGGAGGGCCGGCAGGAGCCGCAGCAGCAATTACAACTGCACGCACTGGCGCTCGTGTGCTGATGCTGGAGCGCGGACGATTCCCCCGGCACAAAGTCTGCGGCGAGTTTGTCTCTGCTGAATCGCTGCATCTTTTAGGTGAACTGCTCTGTCAGGTAAAGCGCGGCTTGCTGACGCAGGCTTCCCGCATTTCGCAGGCGCGAATCTTTGTCGACGATCGAATGCTCCAAGCACCGGTTGAACCTGCGGCGGCGAGCATTGCACGCCTGGAGCTCGACGCCGCATTGTGGCAGTCCGCAGAGCAGGCCGGAGTCGAGACCAGCCAGCAGGTTACAGTGCAAAGTGTGTCAGGATCCGGACCTTTTGTCGTGGGGAGTTCTGCCGGCAAGCTGGAATCTCGGGCGGTGATCAATGCGTCGGGGCGCTGGTCAAATTTGTCTTCTCCTCCCAGCAACGGCGAAGCCAAGGTCAAATGGATCGGGGTCAAGGGACATTTTTCCGAGACTCGACGACCGAGTTCAGTTGATCTCTATTTCTTCGAAGGTGGCTACTGCGGCGTACAACCGGTTGACTTGTCGACTGATCAAGACCTGTCGCGCGTAAATGCCTGCGCGATGGTGCGGGCCGATGTTGCCAGCAGCTTGGCAGAGGTCTTCGCGTTGCACCCGGACTTAGCGGAACGTGCGAGACGTTGGCAACCGCTGAGCGAACCTGTAACTACTTCTCCACTGATCTTCCGCACGCCCTGCCCGGAGCACGCTGGGATTCTGATGGCCGGCGATGCCGCAGGCTTCGTCGATCCATTCGTGGGTGACGGCATTTCTCTTGCGTTGAGAAGCGGCCGAATGGCAGCGGAGTACCTGCTTCCCTTCTTTGCTGGAGACGTCCCGTTCGAAAGAGCAAGACATCAATACGTCCGGAGCTATGAAAATGAATTGGCGCCGATTTTTCAGATGGCTTCGAAAATACGGAAGGCGGTCAGCTTACCGAAGGTCGTGCGTGTGCCTGCCTTGGCGGTACTCCAGAAGACACCGCTTCTCACTCGTTACCTGGTTAAGAAAACGCGGTAATTCGCTACCGCACAACCAGGACTTCGCGGATATTGTCGCGCGTCAGGAAGAACTTGATCGAGGTAAAGTCGCGGAAGAGATTTTCGATGTGGCGGTTGTTAAAGACGCGCTGCAAGCGAAAGGTCGGAGATTGAACGGTGCCGGTTGGTCCCTTGCGCATATCTCTTCGCGCCTCAATGTGCTGCATCTCCAAGGTGTCGTCGTTGAGAATGTGGTAGCGGTAGCAGGGCGCGTCTGGGCCAGCCTCTTGCGTGTGGAAGAAAGCCAGCAGCATGCCGCCCGGCTTCAACATTGACCACAGACGCCCAACAACCGGCTTTACCAAGGATTCGTCGAGATAGTCGGCCAGGTTCCAACAAAGCACCAGGTCGAATTGGGCATTGCCGTAAACCAGGTTTTCCGCGAGGAAGCGCTTGGCGTCTAGCACAGTTTGTCCACGTTCGTCTTTCATCACCAGTGAAGTATCGGTCGAAGCATCCAACAGATCTTCGCTGTAGATTTTGTGCGAGCGCTCCGTCAGAAAAGTAATGTTGGTGGCGGAAGTCGATCCGATGTCAAGGATACAAAGCGGCTCATCCGATTTGAACATTCGTGCCAACTCGCCAAGGCCGCTGGAACGGCGAGTAAGGCGTTGCTGGGGCCTGGCCGTTGGCACACCTGAACCGGGGCCGGATGCTGAACCACGAAAAATCTTCATGAAACTATGTGTTACGGATGCCATTGTGACTTTCGAGCGTCCGATTCACCGCCTCACATCACTCTAATATATCGTGAAGCTGGTTTGCCAATCGGACGAAAAACCCTCAAGATTTAATTACTTGCGTACTCGTAGTTGAACCACCAGATGCTCCGGGAGCAGAGGCGGCCGCACTACTCTTACCGGGGGCAGAAGCAACCGTCGTAACATCTTTTTGAACGTCCACCTTGCCCTTTAGGTAAGCCCCTTCCTCGATGGCAATTCGATGGGTGAGAATGTCGCCGACCAGAGTCGCTGTTTTTCGAAGCTCGGTGCGTTCGCTGGCTTGAATATTCCCTTCAAGTTTTCCTTGAATCACCACGCTTTTGCCATTTACGCTGCCTCGCACTTGACCGTTAGCTCCGATTACCAGGTTATTGCCCCTTAACTCAATCGTGCCTTCGACGGTGCCGTCGATGTAGAGGTCTTCGCTGCCGGAAAGCTCCCCTTTGATGACCACGGATTTGCCAATGTGGGCGAACTCCCCGGACTTCGACGACTCCATTTCAGCCTCCTGGCAGCGCCGCTTCGGACGGCGATAAAGATTCTAAGCCATTTCTTCGCTTTGGGATACAGTGGAAAGGGCAAAATGAATGTGAGGAAAGCGTAGAATCTGGGGTAACAAGGGGTACAGGCCACTCAAAGGCCTAGAGTGCAATCCAAGTTGACGATGCACGGGGCTACTTCGCAAATTCGCATATCTTTATTCGCGATCGCAGCGGTTTTGATTGTTGCGAGCCCGCAAGTTCTACCTGGTCAAACTCCGTCACCTTCGCCCCATGAACTGGTTCGCGAGGCGGCCCAGAATGAGGTCAAGTCGAACTCCAACGGGCACAAGTTCATGTTTCGTGACCAAAAGGACGCCGGACACGGCACGGAAACAAAGCTGATCGTAGAAACTACCGAGGCCTCAGCTGGGATGCTGGTTGCACTCGATGGCAAGCCACTAAGCGACCAGCAGCGGAGCGCGGAGGAAGCGCGACTTAATGGCCTGGTTGGAAACCACGAGTCCTTGCACAAAAAGCAGAAGTCGGAGAAGGAAGACGCGGAGCGGACAAAACGCATGTTGACTGCTCTCCCGGATGCATTCCTCTACGAGCGCGATGGAATCGAGGAAGGCAGAAAAGGCCTCGGTGCCCCTGGGGACAAACTGGTGCGACTGAAGTTCCGACCGAATCCGCAATACGACCCTCCGACGCGAACCGAACAGGTGTTGGCGGGGATGCAGGGCTACGTACTCATTGACGAGAACCAGCATCGCATCGCAAAGATCGACGGGACGCTCATCAAAGACGTTGGCTTCGGATGGGGAATCTTGGGTCGACTCGATAAGGGCGGCCATTTCCTGGTGGAGCAGGCGCAGGTGGGCGATGCCGGGAACTGGGAAGTCACGCGCATGGACCTGAGCTTCACTGGCAAGATCATGCTGATCAAGAATCTCACGATCAAGAGCAATGAAGTGTTTACGGACTTCCGCGAGGTGCCTTCCAATTTAACCTTCGCGCAGGGAGTCGAATTGCTGAAGAAGCAAAGCAGCGAAGTCGCGGAGAACAAGCAGTAGACATTGCAGCTATCGGCCGCGAATTGTAGTTTTTCTTCCTGTCAATTTCTCGATCAGATCCGTGCACACACGATAGCCGGTCCCTACATCATCGCTGATGCGGATTGTGCCTTGCGGCGTGACCGTCACTTCCGGATCGATGATGTCTTCTTTCCAATAACGCTTGGACGCTGACACGTCACCCGGGAGACGGAAGTTCGGCAGGGTGGAAAGCGCGATGTTATGCGCGCGTCCGATGCCGGATTCGAGCATTCCGCCGCACCACACGGGAATATTCTGGGCCGCCGTCAGATCATGAATTTTACTGGCTTCGGTGAAGCCACCGACGCGCCCAACTTTGATGTTGATGATGCGGCAGGCACCGATTTCTATGGCCTGGGCGGCATCACGAGCGTGGCGGATAGATTCATCGAGGCAAATCGAGGTGCGTAACTGCTTCTGCAAGCGAGCATGGTTGTAGATGTCGTCGTTCCAGAGCGGCTGCTCGATCATCAGCAGATTGAACTGATCGAATTTACGCAGGTGCTCGATTTCGTTGAGCCGGTAGGCCGAGTTAGCATCGCAGCTCAGAGTAATTTCAGGCCAGCGCGAGCGAATACGCTCGAGCACGTTAATGTCCCAACCGGGCTTCACTTTCACCTTGATGCGGCGATATCCAGCAGCAAGCTCGGTTTGAATTTTGTCGAGCAGTTGTTCGATCGAGTCCTGAATGCCGATGGAAACGCCGCAAGGTATCTCGCGCAAGCTGCCGCCCAGCATCTTCCAGAGTGGCTGTCTTTGCTGATGTGAGGCAGCTTCCCACGCGGCGTTCTCGATTGCGGCTTTAGCCATACGATGGCCGCGGACTTTGTCCATGAGAGAAACAACGTCGCCGGGATGCTTCAGATCCTTGCCAATTACATCGAGGCCCAGGAATTTTTCGATAGTTATCCAGGACGAGTCGAACCATTCGGAACTGTAGTAGGGCGCGGCGTCGGCAACACATTCGCCCCAGCCGTCGATCCCGTCGCAGTGGACGGTAACCAGGAGAACTATGCGCTCGTACACGCGGCCAAAACTAGTCTCGAAAAAGTTGACTAATGGGAGGCGAACTTCGCGGAGTGTGATGGCTTCAATCTTCATCGTGCTAAGACGGACTATAGTGCCAGTTTTCGTCCCATTTTCCTAACAAGAATTTACCGGCGCCCTGGGAATCACGTTCGTAGCCGAGAATTGCTAATCCGCCGGCAAAGGCTTCCAAAAGCTGCTCACGATTGCGTTCCTGGACCTCTTGGGCCTTTAGACGGGTCTCTGGAGACGCCTTCCACTGGTAGATTTCAGCCGGGACGTCGATCGAACGTTCGGTCTTAAATGGTGATCTGCGCCCCGTAGCCAATAGCGTTTGAACACGGTCGGATTTGAGCCACCACTCGGCCACCAGGCGATCTGTCGGCAGACCTCCCTGGAGCGGCGAGGAGGTAATGCCGTACTGATTCAGGTTGTAACGGCGGGCTATGGCACCTAATTTTTCAAGGTTCAAGTAGGAGTTCTTGATCTCCAAGGGGTCGAAGGTCCACTCCATGAGTTCGAAGCCGCGAGTCAAGGCGTCGTCCCGCTGAAAGAGCTTCAAGCGGCGACCCAAACCCATATCCCGATATTCTTTGCGCACGGCGAGCATGTGAGAGTAGAGGTAGGCATGGCCTGCACGAACGGCGGGAATGGCAAAGGCGAAGCCGACAAGCTCGTTCCCTTCGAAAGCGCCTACGACCTGGCCGCCGATTTTTTCGGCGACAACGAAGATTCGCAGAGGAACCAGTTCGATGTCAGTGAAATTCCATACTTCCTTTTGCAGCGCCAGACAGGCGCGCATATCGTCGAGGCTGTGGCATGAGCGAAGGTCGATCGAGCGGGCGCTCACTTCGGCTGCGGCTCCTGTTGCTTTGCCTGCTGCCAAAGGGATTCGAGTTCTTCCATAGAGGCGTCTTGAACGGAACGGCCCGAACTATGTAGCTGCTCTTCCATGGATTGAAAGCGGCGGCGGAACTTGCGATTGGTCTTCCTCAAAGCTGATTCCGGATCCAAAGCGAGGAAGCGTGCGATGTTCACCAGGACGAAAAACAAGTCGCCCATTTCGCCTTCGAGACGCTGCCGCAGATCTTCGCTGATGTCAGGACGGCCAGAACCTGCGATGCCTCGCCCCACCGGTTGTGGCCCAGGCTCCGGGAATTCTCGGAGATGCTCCTGCAGTTCGGCAGTTTCCTCTTGAAGCTTCTCGAAGAGGCCCCCAATGTTGGGCCAATCGAATCCGACATGTGCAGCTTTAAAACTCAGCTTCTGTGCTTCGAGCAACGCAGGCATTGCGGAGGAGACGTCACCGAGGATTGATTTGGGAGGCTCACCGGATTTCGCGTCCTCAGCAGCCAACCGCTTTTTCTTTTCTTCGGCTTTGAGGGCCTCCCAATTGCGCAGAACGTCGGACGAGGTTTCGGCCTTCACCTCGCCGAAAACGTGCGGGTGGCGGTCGACAAGCTTGGTGGAGAGGCGCTCAAGCACATCATCGATCGAAAACGTGCCCTGCTCTTTCGCCATCTCAGCATAGAAGAGTACCTGGAGAAGGAGGTCTCCCAATTCGCCAGTGAGTTCGCTCCAGTCGCGATTGTCGATGGCCTCGAGAACCTCATAAGTCTCTTCGAGGGTATAAGGCTTGATTGTGTCGAAAGTTTGTTCGCGGTCCCAGGGGCAGCCGCCGGGTGCGCGCAAGCGAGCCATGATCGCGACTGCCCGCTCGAATCGCTCGCCGGTAGTAGGCATGAATATCCAATGTAAATGAGCAGAAGCCGGGCAGCAATTAGGGTTGGAGTTGAAAACTTAGGTCACCTATTGCGGACGCGTTGGTTTAGGCGACACTTGGTTGCACAAGCATGAGTCACGGTCCCACATCCTCCACCATGAGGCCAGCATTGCTGGAGCAACATTTCGATGTCGTCGTGATTGGTGGCGGCATCAGCGGTGTTGCGATTGCACGGCAGTGTGCGTGGGGCGGAAAGCGAACGCTGCTGGTCGAAAAGAACGACTTTGCTGCCGGCACGACCAGCCGTTCGACACGGATTATTCACGGGGGTCTGAGATATCTGGAGCATGGCGACATCGTGCAGGTTCGAGCGTCACTCAAGGAGAGGGAGAGGCTCGTTCGGCATTACCCGAACTTGGTGAAGCCGAAGGAGTTTCTGCTGGCGCTGGATGGGAGTAGCCGGCGCAGCGGGTTAGCCATTCGAGCTGGCTTATGGCTCTACCGGCAGATGGGAGGGCGGCTCCGCGACCAGCAACAAAGCCAGCAAGAAAAATTGGAGCGCGCGCTGGATTCGGGCCGACGATTCTCGATCTTTAGCTTCGACGACGCGCAATGCGAATTTCCGGAACGGCTGCTTGCGGAATGGGTTGTCGATGCCTCAGCCGCCGGCTGCGTCGTTCGCAATCACACCGAAGTTCTAACGGTGCAGACTCGGGACGGGCAGGCTCGAGGAGTCTTGCTCAAGGATCAACTAACGGATCAGGAAGAACAAGTCTCGTGCAGCTGGGTGGTAAATGCGACGGGGCCGTGGGCGGACAGAGTCTGCCAATCATCTTCGATTTCAACTCAACATCCGATGGTCGGCGGAGTTCGCGGCGCGCATATCGTTCTACCGACATTCGATGGAGCACCCGACGCTGCAATTTACGCCGAGGCTGTGGATGGGCGGCCCGTATTTGTGATTCCGTGGAATCAACAGATTCTGGTAGGCACAACCGAGGTTGCGGACGGCGATGATCCGTCTCGAGTTCATCCTTCCGGCGAGGAAATCGATTACTTGCTGCAGAGCTTTAAGAGATTGTTTCCTGCGGTCGAAGTTCTTGGTAGCGATATCACTTTCGCATTTGCCGGAATAAGACCACTTCCCTACTCGCCGGGTGAAAGCCCGGCTGCGCTGAGCCGTCGGCACCATTTGATCGACCATTCTGACGATGGCGCTCGCGGAATGATCTCTGTGATTGGCGGCAAGCTGACGACAGCCGGCTGGATCGCGCGGGAGTGTGGCGCTAAGCTAGGCATAAAGTCAATTCCTTCAGAACCTGCAATCGTCGTTTGCTCTCGTGAAATTGAACAATCGCTAGGACGACAGGCGCACAGTCTCGCAGGAGCTGGACACATCAGCACGGAGAGCGCCTCGATCTTAATCGAGTGGTTCGGTGACAAGGCCACCGACGTCGCCAATGCCGCCAGGCAGTCTGCTACACAGCGTGCGAGTCTCTGCCCTCATACGAGTCACATCGTCGCGGAAGCCGTCTATGCTTTCCAGCACGAACACGCGGTCACGCTATCCGACGTCTTGTTGCGGCGAGTGCCGATCGCATTGGGTAAGTGCTGGTCCCGGAAATGTGCCGGGGTGGCAACACAGCGCATTGGGGCGGCAGTGGGATGGGATGCAAAGCAAACTAACAATCAACTGGAACAGTTTGAAGCTGAATACGAGAATTTTCTGCGGAGGCCTTCTCAGGTGGCGCGATAAAGTCAGTTACCTAAAAGTTTGAACCAATTTCTGCGTGTGATCCGAGATGATGCCATCAATTCCCCATTTCGCCAGGCGCCGCATGGTTGGCTTGTCGTTGACGGTCCATGCAAACACGGTTTTACCTGCCTGGTGCAGCTCTTCCAGCAGCTCCGCTGTGATCAACGAATAGTGAGGGATGACAGACTGAATTGGTAGGTCCCGCCAGCGATTCAATTGCTTCTTCTTGTCGGAGATAAGTCCGAGACGAATGTTCGAACTGCGCAAGCTGAGTTCAGCCAGCACCTCGGGAAGAAATGAGGAAACGAAATAGCCGCGCTGCGGTGGGTTTTTCTTCAAGGCCAGCAACAGTTCAGATTCCAGGCCCGGAACCTTCAGTTCGATATCCAGGAATGCGCGCTTGTGATAGGCCGCGAGAACATCTTGCAAAAGCGGTAGCATCAACCGCTCATATTTTGCTTTGGCAATGGTGACGCCGCGATATCGCGGGTCGTGACAGATTATTGCTTTACCACAACTGGTGCGGCGCACGTCGAATTCGAATCCCTGGCAGCCATGTTCCAGTGCCAAGTCGAACGACGCAAGAGTATTTTCGGGAATCCGAGTGTTGACCCGTGAACCGCGATGACCGAGCAGGAGCGGAGTATCGGTCATTTCGCAGCGATCGTACGCTCGATAGGCACGACTAGTCTGTGATCTGAGATGAACAGAGGGTTAAAATTTGGGTCCGCGGGCAATCGCACTTAGTCCAGGTCAAAGTCGCGGATCGGTTTACCCGTGTCCGGCGATTCCTTGGCTTTTTTCAAGGCTTCCTGAAATTTCTTTTCGAGTAGATCTGAAGCATGTTTCTGGGCTTCAACAGACTGGCGAAAAATTGACTCGCGGCGGCCATCCTGTTCTCTCATAGCGCGAGCCGCCTCTTCCATATCGTTGAATGTTTTGGGCTTCACGGCCGGAGTGTGGGCGATGACGGCCTGCGTCGCGGAATCGACCTTGAGCACTGCGCTGCAGCAGGGGCAGGTTACTTCAAAGTTGGCAGGAGCCTTCGCCATAAAAAAATCATACTCCAAAAGGCGGATCAGTGAGGTTCGAGCTTTATCGGAAGTATGTGGAAGATGTTAAGCATTTCCAGCCCCAGCATGACGACTGAGAAAAGCACCACCAGGATGGCTAGAATCTCGCCGAAGTTCAGGCCGCCACGGCGCGAGTCAAAGCGCCGCAAGGCCAGTCCGAGAATATTAAGCGTGGCAAAGCCGAATACGAGCACCCACAAAGCGTTGTAGACGCTCGCCTTCTTCTGCGCATAAACGTCAGAAAAATCGGGGAATTGCAAGAGGATGAGCGAAATTGCCTGCGCGGCTACAACAAACCTGTTGCGGAGATAAGAAGTAGCATGACTAAAATCTGTTAGGGGAAGAGGCATGTAGCGGATCTGTGTCCCTGGTTATCTCCGAAGGGTTAAATCTTACGCCAATTTCTGTTGCGAAGTTAGTAGCGAATGCGGAAACCCCAAGCCGCGTTGTGGTGCCTTATAATAGAAAGATTCTGCACCTCCTCTGACGCGACCTGAGGACCTCTCGTGGGTTCCGGATGGACTTCTCCCTGATGAGAAGGGCAGAACTGTCGACTGATGTCCACGGAAAATATCGTCGTTCGGGGCGCGCGGGTTCACAACCTCAAGAACCTTGACCTGGAAATTCCCCACAATTCTCTCACCGTAGTCACAGGTGTCTCTGGGTCAGGCAAGTCGTCTTTGGCCTTTGACACGATCTATGCCGAGGGCCAGCGGCGCTACGTCGAGTCGTTGTCGGCATACGCGCGGCAGTTCCTGGAGCGAATTGAGAAGCCCGACGCTGATGCCATTGAGGGCATCGCTCCGGCGGTTGCGATACGTCAGAAGAACAGCACGCGAAATCCCCGTTCGACGGTAGGGACAGCGACCGAAATCTACGACTATCTGCGTTTGTTGTTCGCTCGCGTGGGGCGCACGTACTGCCTGCGATGCGGCAAAGAGGTCAAGAAGGATACCGTCGATGAGGTGGCTGCGACGATTCTTGCGTTGCCTGCAGGAACGCGCTTGTACGCGCTGTTTCCGTTACAAACTGTCGCGCCGAGCGAGGCGGGCAAAAAAAAGAAAGCGGCCCGGGGGCGGAGAGTTGCTACACCGGAAAAGGCACCAGTCTCCGATCAGACCAAGGCTCGGCTCCTCGACCTCAGAACACGGGGATTCAACCGGCTTTTTCAGAATGGCCAGATTTTTGAATTCTCGACGCCGGAATCGCTTCTGGACATCGACTTTGGCAAGCCGGTTTTTGTTCTCGTGGATCGTCTGACCGTCACTACCGACAGCCGGCCACGAATCGTGGATGCGGTTGAAATCGGTTACCGGGAATCGAATGAAATTATCTTTGAAGTCGCTGGCGGCGCGGCGGCGCCAGAAAGTTTCCGATTCTCACAGCGCTTTGAATGTAAAACTTGCGGTATCCGCTACGAAGAGCCCGAGCCACGGCTGTTTTCGTTTAATAATCCGTACGGAGCTTGCCCACGCTGCCAGGGATTTGGAAACACCATTGACTTCGATCTCAACCTGGTCATTCCCGATCCCACCAAGACATTAAACGATGGCGCAATCGAGCCGTGGACGAAGCCAAAATATCGCACGCTCGCCACGGAAATGAAGCGCTTCGCGCGTCAGACGGGAATTCCTCTCGACGTGGAGTGGCAGTACCTCGATCCCGAACATCAGCTGATGATCATCCAAGGCGAGGGCAAATTCGGCGGCGTGCGTGGTTTTTTTGCGTATCTGGAACGCAAGAAATACAAGCTGCATGTTCGGGTATTCCTTAGCCGTTACCGCGGCTATTCGGTCTGCTCGGATTGCAATGGCGCGAGGCTGCGGACCGAGGCGCGGCAGGTAAAGATTAATGGCAAGAATATCTGCGACGTCTGCTGCATGACGGTAGAAGATGCATACGACTTTTTCTCCAAATTGGAACTTACGGAACAAGAAGCAGGCATCGCTGACAAGTTGCTGCAGGAAATTCAGGAACGGCTCCGTTTTCTGGTTGAAGTGGGGCTGGAGTATTTGACGCTGGACCGGCTCTCATCGACATTATCGGGTGGCGAGGCGCAGCGCATTCAACTGGCTACTTCACTCGGTTCACGGCTGGTGGGAACGCTGTACGTACTAGATGAACCGTCGATCGGCTTACACACTCGCGACACGCACCGATTGATCAAGATCCTGCAAGACCTGCGCGATCTGGGAAACACCATTCTGGTGGTAGAACACGATTCGGACGTAATGCGCGCATCAGATACGATTTTGGACCTTGGGCCTGGAGCGGGTGAGCATGGGGGCAAGCTCGTCGCGGCGGGAAATTACGAGCAGATCAAGGGTATGTCCAATTCGCTTACCGGACGTTACCTCTCGGAGGATCTGCGGATCCAGGTACCGAAGAATCGTCGCAATCCTGGGAGACAAGAGATCAAAATTGTTGGGGCCCGCGCGCATAACTTAAAGAATGTCGATCTGACGGTTCCGCTGGGAATGCTGGTGGCGATTACTGGCGTTTCAGGGTCGGGAAAATCAACGCTGTTGCACGATGTGCTGTACCGGGCGTTGGCGGCGGAGAAGAAACAACCGAATGGCTCCAATAGTGTCCCCCAGAGCTGGAAGGAGGTGGAAGGCGCAGATTACATTGACGAAGTTGTGCTCGTCGATCAATCCCCGATCGGCCGGACTCCGCGGTCAAATCCGGTGACATATATCAA
>Ga0335069_10003959_pt1 | contig 22147 bp, 15 predicted proteins | sample Lox_Sample_11_FD_206714 | JGI IMG/M metagenome (GOLD analysis project Ga0335069, IMG submission 206714) | Soil microbial communities from Loxahatchee National Wildlife Refuge, Florida, United States - Lox_Sample_1.1 | ecosystem: Environmental > Terrestrial > Soil > Wetlands | place: USA...
CGTCCGGGGCGCCTACCGCAAGATCGGACCTGTGCCGATTGCTTGAAGAGCCCATTCGAGGGAAGAATGGTGCGACGTCGAAGCCTCGTGGTAGATTGCGAGGCATCCATTCGGGAGATTGTCGCATCGATGACGCGCTGCTTGAAACGTTGATGCGGGTGCCGGAGTCAGGCCCGGGGCGGAGTGAACGGTGAAGGACACGGGCGTGAACAGGGCTCGAATCATGCCGCTGCTGATCATCCTGGCGGCGGTGGCGCTGCTCCTGGCGGCGGGAGGGGGGTGGTTCTACCGCGCCCAGGAGCGCGCGGCGGTGGGAAAAGCAGAAGAGTACCTGCTGAGCGTTGCCAGGCTCAAGTCCGCCGAGATCTCCCTGTGGAGAACGGAGCAGGCCACCGACGCCGCGGCTCTGGCGGAGAACCCGTTCCTTGCGGGGCGGGTTGCTGCAGCCCTGGATGCTCGCGGTGATGAGAACGACCGGGAGCTTCTTGCGTACATCCGCGATCTGGCAAGCCGCTATTCGTACCGGGACCTTGTCCTGCTGGACGCGCAAGGCCGGGTGGTCCTGAGCGCCAGCGGCCACTACCGGGAAGATTCCGGGGACGCGGCAGTCATCGACGCCGCCGTGCGTGGCGGGCTCCCGCTCATGGGCGAGCCCCTGGCGCGCCAACCTTCGCCGGTCGTGGACGTCGTGGCTCCGATCCGGCGCGGGGGCGCGGCACGGGGTGCCCTCATGATCGTGCTGGATCTCAGCCAGTACCTGTATCCCCTCGTGCAATCGTGGCCCGGGCCAAGTCCTTCCGCGGAGACGCTCCTGGTGCGGCGGGACGGCGGCGAGGTGCTCTTCCTCAACAACCTCAGGCACGTGGAGGGCGCCGCGCTGAAGCTGCGCATACCCTTGAGCCGGACCGACGTGCCTGCCGTCATGGCCGTTCAGGGTCGCGAGGGAGCCGTGCGGGGCAGGGACTACCGGGGGGTGCCCGTGGTATCTGCGGTCCTGCCTGTTCCCGGGTCCCCGTGGTTCATTGTCGCCAAGGTGGACGAGGCGGAGATCCTTTCGGAATGGCACTTCCGCGCGGTACTCATCCTCGTGGTCGTGGCTGCCCTGCTCCTGGCGGTGCTTGGCGCGGCGGTCATCGCCCTGCAGGCCAACGCGAGGGCGCACTACGAAGAGCAGTACCGGGCGGAGTCGCGGCTTCGTCAGGCAATGGAGAGCCACCGCCTCACGCTCTTGAGCATCGGCGACGCGGTGATCACCACGGATTCCGCCGGCCGGGTGGAAATGCTCAATCCGTCCGCCCAGGCGCTGACCGGCTGGGACCCGGAAGAGGCTCGCGGCCGTCCCCTGGAGGACGTCTTTCGCATCATCAACGAGGAGACGCGGCAGCCCGTGCCCAGCCCGGTAGCGGCGGTGCTGGAGAAGGGCGCGATGGCCGGATTGGCGAATCACACGGTTCTCGTGGCACGGACGGGTCTGGAGGTGCCCATCGCCGACAGCGCAGCGCCGATCAAGGACGAAAACGGAGCAGTCCGGGGAGTCGTGCTGGTTTTCCGCAGCCAGGCGGAGGAGCGCATGCACCGGAAACGGACCCAGGTCCGGCTGGAGCTGATCGACTATGCCGGCAGAGGCTCCCTGGAGCACCTCGTGGGCAGGGCACTGGACGCCATAGGGGACCTCGTTGAAAGCCCCGTGGGCTTCTATCACTTTGTCGAATCCGACCAGGAATCCCTTTCCCTGTGGTCCACCCGCACGAGGAGCGAGTTCTGCCACGCGCAGAGCGGCGGGCAGCACTACCCCCTGGACAAGGCCGGGGTGTGGGCGGACTGCGTCAGGACACGAGCGCCCGTCATCCACAACGACTATGCCACCCTGCCCAACAGGAAAGGAATGCCGGAGGGTCACCCGGTGATCGCCAGAGAGTTGGTGGTGCCCGTCCTGCGCGAGGGACGGGTGGTGGCCATCCTCGGTGTGGGCAACAAGCCCTCTGATTACACGGACCGAGATGCCGAGACGGTCTCTTTTCTCGCAGACGAAACCTGGCAGATCGTGGAAAGCGTGAGGGCCCGCGACGCGCTGCAGGCTCACGCGCACCGTCAGCAGGTGGTCGCGGAGCTGGGTCAGTACGCCCTTGCCGGGGGGGACCTGCAGCGGCTGCTCGACCTGGCCCTCGAACGGCTCGCGGCGTCCGTTGGGGTGGATTTCGCCAAGGTGCTGGAGCTGCTCCCGGACGGTTCGGCGCTGCTCCTGCGCGCGGGGATCGGATGGAAGCCTGGCCTGGTGGGGCGGGCCACCGTCGGGACGGGACGGGAGTCCCAGGCCGGGTACACCCTGTCACAAGCGCTGCCGGTGGTTGTGCACGACCTGAGAGACGAACCGCGCTTCACGGGCCCCGCGCTGCTCAGCGACCATGGCGTGACCAGCGGCATCAGCGTGGTCATTGGTGACCCGGGCGCCCCCTACGGGGTGCTGGGTCTGCACACCCGGGAACCGCGCACGTTCTCAAGGGATGAAATCAACTTCACGCAGGCCGTCGCCAACCTCATCGCGGAGGCCGCCCGCCGAAGCCGGCTGGAGGAGCAGAGGCTCGAAAGCGAGCAACGCTACCGCCTGCTGTTCGAGGCGAGCCCGGACGCCATCCTGTTGATGGCCGTCGATGGCACGGTGTATTCGGCCAATCCCGCGGCTTGCGCGATGTTCGGCGTGAGCGAGGATGAGCTGCGCACGCGTGGCTTTGGGGCGTTCATCGACACGGGAGACCCGCGGCTGGGGGATCAGCTCATCCAACAAGTCAGGTCGGGGACTGCCCGGGGCGAGCTCAGGCTGCGCCGCGCCGGAGGCGAGGTGTTCGAAGCGGAGGGTTCCTCCGGGGCAATCACTACCGGGGGGGAGCAGCGGATCTGGATCATACTCCGCGATGTCAGCGGCCGCAAGGCGCTGGAGTCCCGCTTGCTGCAGGCGCAGAAGATGGAGTCCGTGGGGCGGCTCGCCGGCGGTGTGGCGCACGACTTCAACAACATGCTGCAGGTGATCCTCAGCTACGCGGAGATGTCCCTGCCCCAGGTGGATCCCCAGGGGGCGGTGGCGCGCAGCCTGAAGCAGATCCACGCGGCAGCCCGCCGCTCGGCGGACCTCACCGGCCAGCTCCTGGCCTTTGCGCGCAAACAGACCGTCAGTCCGAAGGTGCTGGACCTGGCCGCGGCGGTGGAGGGGACGCTGAAGATGCTGCAGCGACTGATCGGGGAGGACATCGACCTGGCCTGGAAGCCCCGGGGCCGCGGGGGCAAGGTGCGCATCGACCCCTCGCAGCTCGACCAGGTGCTGGCCAACCTGGCGGTGAACGCGCGGGACGCGATCCAGGGTGTGGGCAAGCTGACTGTCGAGACGGGAGAGGCCGAGTTCGACGCGGCCTACTGCGCAGAGCATCCCGGTTACGTGCCGGGCCGCTACATGATGCTGGGGGTCAGCGACACCGGACGCGGGATGGACAAGGAGACGATGGGGCACCTGTTCGAGCCGTTTTTCACCACCAAGGCGCTGGGCAAGGGCACGGGGCTGGGACTGGCTACGCTGTACGGGATCGTGCGGCAGAACGAGGGGTTCGTGAACGTGTACAGCGAGGTCGGGGTTGGCACGACGTTCCGAATCTACTTTCCGAGGGTGGAGGAGGGGGCCGCGGAGGAGGAGCAGAGGCGCCAGGAGGCGGTGCGGGGAGGCCGGGAAACGATCCTGCTGGTGGAAGACGAGGAGGCGATCCTGGAGCTGGGCCGCGGCATGCTGGGAGAGCTCGGCTACACCGTGCTCGCCGCGCGCACGCCGGGACAGGCCATCGAGACGGTGGAGGAGCACGGGGGCCGGATCGACCTGCTGATCACTGACGTGGTGATGCCCGAGATGAACGGCCGGGAGCTGGCGGGGCGGCTGCGGGCCCTGAAGCCGGGGATGAAGTGCCTGTTCATGTCGGGCTACACGGCGGATGTGATCGCCCACCAGGGCGTGCTGGAAGAAGGGATCGCGTTCCTGGCCAAGCCGTTCTCCCGTGCCGAGCTCGCCGCCAGGGTGCGCGCGGCGTTGGAGACGCTGGCACCGGCCTGAAAGGGGGTGGCGTGACGGCAGCGGCCGGCGACCGTCACAGCTCGATGCCGGAGTCGATCGCTTTTCTCATGGAAGGGTGGTTCGTTCGCAGGGCATCGAACTCCGAAGGGGTGAAGACGAAGAGGCCTATTCCCACCGGGAAAATGAGCGGGAGGAAATCCACGACCCGCTCGCGGGGCGGCACCCCGTGAGCGCGCCCAGGAGCGGGGTGATGGTGTGGCCACAGGCGTCCGCCCCCCTTTTTCACGTAGATCGCCTTGACCGCTTTCTCGGCCGCCTGCTGGGCCGCGAAGCATGCCCACTCGAAGTGTCCGCCCCGCAGGGAGGTGCCCGCGCTCTCCAGGTCCGCCTCCGCCTGCCGAAGCCAGTCGAGGTGGCGATTGCTCATGCGCTGGTCCTAGCGGCGGAAGCCGGGTCCGCCGCGGGCTTCTCCCACTTCCTTTCGACGATCTTCCCGGTCGCCTTGTCCAGCCGAAACGTCACGAAACGCCTCGGCGTGGTGACGAAACAGGAAACGTGGCAGATCTCGATATACGTGCCCGGGTAAACCACGCCGGCGACGGACACGGTGGCGTCCTCGTTCTTGTCCAGGCTCGAAACGAGCGACCGGGCGTTCTCGTTGAGCTGGTGGATGGCCGCCTTGATACGGTCACGCAGCGGAATGAGCACCGGTTTCGTGGATGGGTTGGCCCTCATCTTTTTTTCGATTTCCGTCATCTTGGACGCCAGGGCGATGTTCCGGTCACGAATCCAGACCAGGCGCTGCTCGACTCCGAAATCCACGCCGCAGTGGATCTCGGTCTTCGGCCCGCGGTCCGTTCCGACCTGCGCCGCGGACACGCCATTTTGCGCGTGGATCTTTCCTCCAATGATGATTCCCCGTTCGCCCATCACCAGCCGGCCGCGCGTGTAGATGCTGGAGTTCAGGACGCTCGTGCGGATGTAGATCGACTCCTCGGAATCCAGGGAGCAGGCCTCGAGGAACTTGGCGTGCGTGGTGCCGGCCACGTGCACCATGGCTTTTTCCTTGCCGATGATCCCCTGCCGGGTCTCGAGGTCCCCCCCACAGTCGATCCGGCATGCGTCGATGGCGCCCAGGCAGAGCAGGGACCTGCCGGTCTTCACCACGAAGCCATCTTTCACGTCTCCCTGGATTACGACGTCCCCCGGGAAGTCGACGTTCCCCACCCGGTAGTCGATGTCGCCGCGGATGTCGAGGACTTCGTCTACCCAGAATCCCGCCACGTTGGACTGGAACCTGCCATCGCAGGCTGCCACGACGCTCCCCTCGTGCCACTCCGTGTTCTTGCCGGGCTTCGCGGCGGCGACTTTTTCCTTCTTGAAGGCCACCGCGCTTCCCTGGACCGTGATCCCCATGCTGCCGGCCTGCGCGGGGACGAGGGATGCCAGCACCTCCCCCTTCTTCACGAGGGTGAACGGTGAGGTCGCGCGGAAGTCCACGCGTGCGGCCGAAAGGGTCGCCTTTTCCTGGTTCTTCAGGTTTTCACTCACGACGAGGTACGGGGGGACCTCGGTGACGGGCTGCCTGCCGCGGGCAAGGATGGCGTCACTCACCCGTGACCGGTCTTCGTTGCAGGTCTGGATGCAGCCCTTGACCGCTTCCCAGTCCACCCCGGTGGTCACACCGAGGGCCTCGATTTCCGCCCGCACCGCCTCCAGTTCGAGAGGCTTTCCGCTGCCGGTGGGAGGGAAGAACGTCCCCAGGAGGAGCATCTTGTCCCCGGACAGGGCGAGTTGGACCGAGCCGTCCACGGACGGCTCCACCATCTCCGCCAGGCTCCTGGCCTCCCGTTGGCGGACCTCCTCGTCCATCCCCGCCTCGAGCGCACTGGTTCCACCTTCCGGCAGGACGGCGGCGGGGATGTCACGAATGAGCTCCTCGGTTCCTTGGATGAGGTTTTCCAGGCCACGGTCCGGAGTGGGTGGCATGCGCCGGATCCTACTTGAGGAAGTCCAGTATCTTGGCGATCTCAAAGGGCTTGCGAAGCAGGCCCACCGCCCCTGCCTTGATGGCGCGTTCGGCCAGAGGGTCGTTCGGATACGCGGTGATCACGAGGATGCGGGTTGCGGGCTTCTGGCCCAGGACGGTCTCCACGATCTCGGCGCCGTTGCGCGCGGGCATCCGTATGTCGGTAAGCACCAGGTCGTAATCGTTCGCCAGTGCGTCCTCCGTGCCCTTCACCGGGTCGGCGTTGGTGGTCACGGAATACCCCATGTCTTCGAAAATGATCTTGATGGCGTCCAGGATCATCTCTTCGTCGTCGATGACGAGAATGCGTTTGCCCACCGATGCCTCCTGTGACCGGAACGGCTGCCGCCATGCATTGAAGCCGCTGATGCAACGGAAGTCAAGACGACGACGGTCTTGACGAGTGGTTCGGCCGCGTTGATATTTCCTGTAGGGACCCGGTGATCGAGAGCCAGGGGGCGCTGGCGTGACTCGGATCCTCATCGCCGACGACCACGAGTGTGTCCGTCGGGGATTGAAGGAGATCGTCTCGGAACGACCCGACTTGGTGGTGGCCGGGGAGGCGGCCGGCGGGGCGGAGGCTCTGGCGCGCGCAGGTTCGACGTCGCGATCCGTGGATATCGCCATGCCGGGCCGCAGCGGGCTGGACATCCTCAAGGAGCTGCGGGCCGCTCGGCCTGCGCTCAAGATCATTGTCTTGAGCACGTATCCCGAGAGGAGCAGCACGCGGTGCGAAGCCTGCGCGACGGTGCGCTGGCCTACCTCAAAAGGGCGAACCCAGCGGAAGATCTTCTGCACCCGTTGCATAGAAAAAAACGGGAGTCGTCTCCCGTACGTGAGATTCTCGGACCGGGAGGTGCAGGCTCTCGGCATGCTGCAAGCCGATCCGCCACCCGTGGGGTCATGTATATCTTTCCACGGGCCACGGTGGCTTTTGAAGAAGATGGGGATGGAGACCCATGCCCAGCTCATCCGGTACGCGGTGGAGCACCGCCTGGAACTTCGAAGGTCGCGGTACCTGGCCGCCGTCCAGCGGCTCCTGCGTAGGACTTTCACCGACACCCCACTGCAGAGAGATCCTACGCGATAATCATCCCGCTTCCGATTTTTGCGAACGACTGGTGCGACCTACGCTGGTTCCGTGAACATGCTGATCATCGATGACATCGAGTCGGTGCGCGTCCGGCTGGCTGAGGCGCTGAACGACGAGGCACTACATCCACTCCGATCGGCAGCAGATCTCGAACCTGCTGATTTCCACCCACCATCACGCCATCCGCGTGAACCAGAGGCTTGCCGCATCTCAGTCCCAGCTTGAGTTGCTCAACGGCAAGATAGGCGTTGGTGCGCGAACGGACCCGGGCCCGGGCCGCGGAGGTGGAGGAACACCACGCCACGGCAGCAGGCCCTCCGGCCGCGTCGATATTTCCTGGAGGGACTCGTTGATCGAGAACAGCGACAGAGGGACCGAATACGGCGAACGTTCCCTCGACGGCCCAGTGAACCTCGACAGCCTGGCAGCTCATCTTCCCGAGATCGTTGCCAGATTTGACAGTGAGCTTCGGCACTTGTACGTGAGCCCGGCCATCACCCGTGTCACGGGTCTGCTTCCTGAGCAGATCATCGGCCGCACGAACAAGGAAATTGGGTTCTCCTCCGAGCTGGTCGAGCAGTGGAACGGCGCCCTGCGGCGCGTTTTCGACACCGGGTACCAGGAGGAGTTGGCGTTTCATTTCGACGGCCCCTCGGGAAAGCGGGAGCTGGTCACTCTTCTCGTACCCGAGCAGGGGCCCGATGGTCGTACCAGGTCGGTGATCGGGGTTACGCGGGACGTCACGGAACATCAGAGCCTGGAGCGGCAGCTCGAGGACTCCCGGGCGAGGCTGCGAAACCTCGCTGTCCACCTGCTGCGAGCGCGGGAAGATGAGCGCAAGAAGGTGGCCCGCGAGATCCACGACGAGCTGGGCCAGATCCTGGCGGCGTTGAAGATGGACCTCCGGTGGGTCGAAAGGAAGATGGGCCCGTCCGCGCCGGACGTGGTGGCCAAGATCCACGGCGCCGTCGAGCTCGCCGACCAGATGATCGAGCTGGTCCACCGGATCGCCTCTGAGCTGCGACCGGGAGTGCTCGACGACCTCGGGCTCACGGCGGCCATCGAATGGCTCGGTTCTGATTTTTCCAGGCGCAGCGGCATCCCCTGCCGCACGGACGTCACGGCGCCCGAGGAGCGCATTGGGGGCAACGCCTCCATCGTCATCTTCCGTATCATCCAGGAGGCGCTTGCCAACGTGGCTCGCCACTCCGGAGCCGCGCAGGCATCGGTCGAGTTTTGGGAAGCGGACAACGTCCTGCATGTGCGGATCCGGGACGACGGGCGCGGACTCACGGAGGCCCAGGCGGCATCGCCCCTTTCCCTGGGACTGATCGGCATCCGCGAACGGGCAGAAGGGCTGGGGGGCCGGGTGACGGTCACCGGGCAGGCGGGGCAGGGCACGAATCTCGAAGTGTCCATTCCCCTGCCGTCCCACGGGGCGCTCGCGTGACCCGCATCCTCATCGTGGACGACCACGAGATTGTCCGCCGGGGGTTGAAGGAGATCGTCTCGGAACGACCCGACCTGGTGGTGGCAGGCGAGGCGACCAACGGGGCGGAGGCGTTGGAGCTGGCGCGCGCGCGGAAGTTCGACGTGGCCATCGTGGACGTTGCCATGCCGGGCCGGGGCGGCCTGGACATCCTCAAGGAGCTGCGGGTGGCGCGGCCTGCCCTCAAGATCATCGTCCTGAGCATGTATTCCGAGGAGCAGTACGCGGTGCGCAGTCTTCGTGATGGCGCGCTGGCCTACCTGACCAAAGGGAATGCCGCGGAAGAGCTTCTCCAAGCCATCGAGACCGTGTCCCGTGGAGAGAGGTATATCACTCCGCGGGTGGCGGAGCGGCTTGCCCGGTACGTGGAAGAGGACGGCGGCGGCCTGCCGCACGAGAGGCTCTCGGACCGGGAGGTGCAGGTTCTCGGCATGATCGGCGCGGGGAAAACCGTTTCCCAGATTGCCACGGAGCTCTCCCTGAGCATGAAAACGGTCAGCACCTACCGCGCGCGGATCCTGACGAAAATGGGGATGGAGACCAACGCCCAGCTCATCCGCTACGTGGTGGAGCACCGCCTGGAAGCTTGAAGGTTGCGGTACCTGAGGCCGCCCCCCGGCGGCTACCCGCGTAGGACGGCCGCCGACACCCTCCTGCAGAGAGGTCCTACGAGATAATCGTCCCGCCGCCGATTCCTGCGGACGCCTGGTCGGACCTACGCTGCTACCGTGAACGTGCTGATCATCGATGAGGCCGAATCGGTGCGTGTCCGGCTGGCTGAGGCGCTCAGCGAGCTGGACGGCCTCGAGGTCGGCAGCTTTTCCCCCAGATCCAGGAACTGCATCGAGGATGTGCGCGAATGCCGGGCTGACGTCGTGGTGGTGGACATCCACATGGGCCCAAACGGCCTCGACGTCCTCCGAGCCCTGAAACGAGGTTCGAACGCCCCGGTGGTGATCGCGCTCTCCACCACATCCACCCCCCAGTACCGCTCGGCGTGCCTCCGGGCGGGCGCGGAGTACTTCTTCGACAAGCTGCACGAGCAGGAGCTGCTGGTGGAAACGATCCAGCAGCTCAAGTGCCGAAAGGCGGCCGCCCCATGAGTGAAAGTGAGAATATCCTGCTGGTGGAGGACAGCCCGACGCAGTCCGAAGCGGTCCGCGCCATACTGGAGGACGCGGGCTACAGGGTGCGGGTCGTCTCGAACGGGGAGGACGCGCTCGAAGCGCTGCAGGCAGGACCGTCGCAGGTGGTGCTGAGCGACATCCTGATGCCCGGCATGGACGGGTACGCACTGTGCCGCCGGATCAAGGACAATGAAGCCACCTGGGACACGCCGGTCATACTGTTGACTTCCCTTTCGGACCCCGAAGACGTCGTGCGGGGCCTGGCCTGCGGCGCGGACAACTTCATCATGAAGCCCTACGAGCCCGCGTACCTCCTTTCCCGCGTCCAGAGCGTCCTGACCAACCGCGTCCTGCGCTCGGGGGACGAGGCGCGCATGGGCCTGGAGATTTTTTTCGGGGGAAAGAAGCACTACATCAACTCCGACCGGCTGCAGATCCTGAACCTGCTGATTTCCACGTACGACAACGCCATCCGCGTGAACCAGCGGCTTGCAGCTTCTCAGGCCCAGCTCGAGACGTTGAACGGCAAGCTGGAAACCCTGGTGCGCGAACGGACCCGGGCCCTGACCGCCGAGGTGGAGGAACACCACGCCACCATGGACGCCCTGCGCCGGAGCGAGGAGTACTACCACGCCCTGCTGGACAACGACCTCACCGGCGTGGTGGTCATGTCCCCGCAGGGAGCCATCACGGACTGCAATAGCGCGTTCCTTCGAACCTTCAGGTTTGCCAACCGGGAAGAGGCCTGCGGGCACACGATGTCCGAGCTCTGCTGGGAAGCGGCGGACAAGCCGGAGTACCTGCGCCAAATGACGCAGAACCGGGTGGGTGAGTTTCGCGAACGGACGTTTCGACGCTCCGACGGGGAGAAGATCTTCGCCCTGGAAAGCGGCATGGAAAGGCGCGCGGCCACGGGGGAGGCGGTCCAGGTAGTGAGCTACATCATGGACGTCACCGACCGTCGCAAGCTGGAGGCGAGCTACCTGCAGGCACAGAAGATGGAGGCGATCGGCCAGCTCGCCGGCGGCATCGCCCACGATTTCAACAACATGCTGATGGTCATTCTCGGGTTCACGGATGTGCTCTCGCAGAAGGACGCGGCGGACGAGGGACAGCAGCGCTACCTGCGGGAAATTCGCAAGGCCACGATGCGCGCCGCCGGGCTGACCCAGCAGCTCCTGGCGTTCAGCCGCAAACAGGTGCTCCAGCTCGAGACCCTCTGCCTCAACGGCGTGATCGAGGACACGGCCAAGATGATCACGCGCCTCATCGGGGAGGACATCTCGCTTCACCTGATGCTGGGATCCGTGAGCAGCGTCCGGGCGGACCGGGGCCAGATCGGCCAGATCCTCATGAACCTCGCCGTGAACGCCCGGGACGCCATGCCTCAGGGCGGGAGCCTGGAAGTGGAAACATCCGAGCGGGTCCTCACGGAGGCGGATGCCCGCGAGCGCTCCTATGTCCGCCCGGGGCCCTACGTGCGGCTCACCGTGCGGGACACGGGAGTAGGCATGGATGCCGCGACGCAGGCGCACCTGTTCGAGCCTTTCTTCACGACCAAGGGCGGGAAGGGCACGGGCCTCGGGCTTGCCACCGTCTACGGCATTGTCAAGCAGACCGGGGGATACATCTGGTGCGAGAGCGCGCGGGGCAAGGGGAGCGCGTTCACGATTCACTTCCCGACGGTGACGGAACCCGCCGCGCCCGGCGCGGGGGAGGCGGAGACCCCGCAGCTCCTGGCGGGAACCGAGACCATCCTCCTGGCCGAGGACGAGCAGATGCTGGCAGACGTCCTGGCAGAAACGCTCGCGCAGGCGGGCTACACGGTGATTCGGGCTTCCAGCGGGCGGGAGGCGCTCGAGCGGTGTCGCGCGCACGAGCGCGTGGACCTGGTGCTGTCGGACGTGGTCATGCCCGAAATGCGCGGGCCCGAGATGGCGCGGCGGATCCGCGACGCGCTTCCCGACATCAAGATCATCATGATGTCGGGATACCCGGACCTGGGCGATACCTCCCACGTCCTCCCGGGGCCGGGTGACGTGTTCCTCCAGAAGCCGGTGAGTGCCCAGAAGCTCCTCACGACGGTCCGTCAAGTGCTGGACCGGGAGCGGTCCGATGCATCGAAGAAAGGAGAGGTCAGGAGATGAACAGCGGTGATCGAAGAGTCTGGCTCACGGCCGCGCTGGTCGTGGTGGCGGCGGCAATGACCCCGGCGCGCGCGGCCGCGGACACGGTCAGGATCGGCGCCATCCTGTCTCTCACGGGCAACACCGCGGCACAAGGATTGAGCCTGAGGGACGGCCTCCTCCTGGCCGCGGATGAGATCAACAAGCGCGGGGGCATCAACGGCAACCGCATAGAGATCGTGGTGGAAGACAGCAGGAGCGACCCCGCCGCCGCCGTGGAGGCGTTCAACCGCATGGAGGCCTCCCGGCCTCCGCTGTTCTACCTCGCCTTCCTGAGCAGCGTCGGTGTTGCGCTGGGCCCCCTGGCGGACCAGAAGAAGGTGGTGCTCGTCGGGCTGGTTTCTTCCGCCAAGGCCCTGACCGATGGCCGCCAATGGGTGTACCGGTACTGGCCGCTTTCGGCCGGCGACACGCCCCCGCTCATGAGGATCCTGCAGGACCTGAAGGTCAGGAAGCTCGGCATCATCCATTCGAACGAGGAATATGGCAACGAGGAGGCCAGCCTCATCTCCCGGGCGTTCGGGGATGCCGGCGGCACGGTTACCGTGCAGTCCATCGAGCTGGCGGACACCGACTTTCACCGGCAGATCGAGGCGCTCAAGGGACAGGAGGCCATCCTCCTGGCCACCCTCGGCGATAGCCTCACCAGCGCGGTGCATCAGCTTCGAAGCGCGGGGTACGGCGGTGCCATCCTGATGCCCTCGTCGGGGGCCAACCCCTCGTTCTTTACCCTGCCGGACTTCCAGAACATCTACCTGGCGGCGCCCATTACGTACAACCCGGGCTATCTCTATGCCCGCGAGGCGGCGAACAAGTTCACGGCGCGGTACAAGACCCCGTTCAACCACTGGGCGGCATCCGGCTACGACTTCCTGGCCATGATCAGCGGTCTCCTGGAAGACCGTCCGCTGACCCGGGCGGCAGTCGGCCAGGCGCTGGCATCCGGCTTCGAGTACTCGGGGGTCTTCGGGCCCGTGAGCGTGAGGCCGGGCGAGCGCGACCTCTCGTTCCCCATGTACCCGGCGCAGATCTCGGGCAACACGATCAAGTTCAGGTGACGCAGCGGGGCTCCAGATGAAGACACTCGGCGCAAAGCTCATCGGCGGATTCGTGATCCTGCTCTTGATGATCGTCGCGGTGGCGATCTACTCGTCGTTCGCCAGCCAGAAATCCCTGCAGGATTCAATCGGCCAGGCCTCGGGGTTCGTCGCCAACGAGATGCTGGTGAACATGAACATGGGCGTCTACAACTGGCTGGACCGCCTGGAGCTTCGGGTCACGGATGAGTTCATCCAGCAGGCCGTGGAGGCGTCGAATCGGCAATTCCAGGCCCTCGCTTCGCCGGAGACCTACATGGACGGCGTGGACAAGGAGTGGGCGGTCGCCGCGGGCGCGAATCCGTCCGCCTCGCTCCAGAGGGTCGTGGCCAGCGAGATTTCCGCGCGCCTTCGGGACCTGTATTTTGCTCACTACGACAGGACGGTGGGCACCAGCGTGGTCACCCAGGTCATCGTGACCAACCGCGCCGGCGCGGTGGTCGCGGCCGCTGGGCCCACCGCGCGCTACCGCCTGGATTCCGATTCAATGTGGATAGGTGCCAAGGACTCGGGGCCGACGGTCGGTGAGATCCTGGTGGATCCGGGCAGCGGGCAGGCCGTGATCCCGGTCTCGGTGCCCATCCTCGACCAGCACGGCAGTTTTTCAGGGGTCCTGCTCCTCCATCTCACCGCGGATTTCATCATCCGAAACGCGGTGATCACCTACAAGAAGTACGAGACCACGCGGATCTGGGTAACTACGCTGGACGGCCGGCTCATCTATTCCACCAAGGCGTTCCGCTTCATGGAGGACGTTTCCTCGAAGCCGTTCTACCGGGATACCCCGGCGGACAGCGCTTCGTTCGTCGGTCTCGATGGCGGGCGGCGGACACTGTTCTCCCAGGCGCGGTCGCAGGGGTACCTCGGTTTCTCCGGACTGCCCTGGCGGCTGATCGTCGGAAACGACGTGAGCGAGGTGCTGGCGCCCAGCTTTGCCTTGCGAAACCGGATCTTCATTGCCTCCGCGATCCTCTTCCTCCTGGGAATCTGCGCGGCCCTGCTGATTTCCCGCACCATTACCCGGCCCATCGCGGAGCTGAACGAAGCCGCCGCGCAGATCACGCGCGGGGACCTGGACCATTCTATCCTGGTTCGCGGCAGGGACGAGCTGGCGAGGCTCGCGCGGTCCTTCCTGGAAATGCAGGACGCGCTTCGGGCCAACGCGGAGTTCGCGGAGCGCATCTCCGCGGGAGACCTCTCGGTGCAGGCGGTCAAGAGGTCGGAGGTCGACCGCCTGGGGAGCTCGCTGGAAAACATGCTGGAGAACCTGCGGCGGATCGCCGCCGTCGCGGAGCGCATCTCGGCGGGAGACCTCACGGTGCAGGCCGTCCGGCGGTCCGAGAAGGACAGCCTGGGCATCTCCCTGGAAAACATGCTGGAGAACCTGCGGCGGATCTCGTCCCTGGCCGAGCGGATCGCCGCGGGAGACCTCACCGTGCAGGTCGTCAAGCGGTCGGAGCAGGACACCCTTGGCACCTCCCTGGAGAACATGCTGGAGAACCTCAGGCGCCAGACGCGGGAGATCCAGGACGGGGCGGGGGTGCTGGCTTCGGCGGCCAGTGAGATCTTCACGTCCACCAGCCAGTTCGCGTCCAACTCCAGCGAAACCGCCGCCGCGCTGACCCAGACCACCACCACCATCGAGGAGGTCAAGCAGACCGCCCACCTCTCCAACGAGAAGGCGCGGCAGATGGCTGAACGGGCCCGCATGACGGAGGAAGTGGCGGAGACCGGGCGGGTCTCCGTGGAGGAAACCACGCAGGTGATCGGCAGGATCCGTGGCCAGATGGACCTGATCGCGGAGAGCATCACGCGCCTGAGCGAGCAGAGCGCCTCCATCGGTGAGATCACCGCGACGGTGAATGACCTGGCGGACCAGTCGAACCTCCTGGCGGTCAACGCCGCCATCGAGGCGGCAAAGGCGGGGGAGCAGGGCAAGGGCTTCGGCGTGGTGGCGCAGGAGATCAAGAGCCTCGCCGAACAGTCCAAGCGCGCCACCGCCCAGGTGAGGTCGATCCTCTCGGAAATCCAGAAGGCCACGAGCGCGGCCGTTATGGCCACCGAGCAGGGCACGAAAGCCGTGGAACAGGGAATGAAACAGGCTGCGGAAGCAAGGGAATCGATCGAGAGCCTCGCCGAGACCGTATCCGAGGCGGCGCAGGGCGCCGCGCAGATCGCCGCGTCCAGCCAGCAGCAGCTGGTGGGCATGGACCAGGTGGCGGTGGCCATGGAGAGCATCAAGGTGGCCAGCTTCCAGGGGGTCGAGGGGACGAAGCAGCTCGAGATCGGGGCCCAGAACCTCCACGGCGTGGGGCTCAAGATGAAGCAGCTCGTCGAGCAGTACAAGATGTAAAGGCGGCGCCGTGCAGCGACCCGGGGCGCACAGCATGATCGTCTTCGCGGTGGACCGGCGGCGCCACGCGCTTCCCCTGTCCACGGTAGAGAAGGTGGAGCTGGCGGTGGAGGTAACGCCGTTTCCGGAGGCGCCGCGAGTCGTGCTCGGGGCACTCGCGTGGCGCGGCCGCGTCCTTCCGGTGCTCAGCCTGCGCCGAAGGTGGCACCTGCCCGAACGGCCCGTTCGCACCAGCGACATGCTCATCGTGGCAAAGACTTCCCGCCGGCTCCTTGCTCTCCTGGTGGATGAGGTCCTTGGCGTCGAGGCGCTGCGGGAGGTTGTCGGCTCGCAGGCGCTCTCCGTCGGGCTGGGCACCGTTGCCGGGGCAACCCGCATGCCGGATGAGATCGTGCTGATCCACGACCTGGACCTCTTCCTCACGGAGGAAGAGGAGAAAGCGCTTGGAACGCCGTGAGGAAGCGGTGACGAAGAACGTGCCAGAACGACTGGCAGAGGACCTGAGCGCCTACGTCAGCTCTCGCATTGGGATGAGCTTCCCCCGGGAACGGTGGGAGGAGCTCACCGAGAAGGTGGGGCGGGCCGCCAAGTCCCGGGGGTTTGGCAGCGTGGTGGAATGCATCGAATGGCTCCTGTCGTCCCCGTTTGGCAAAAGCCGACTGGACCTGATCTCGGGGTGCCTGACCGTCGGTGAGACCTTCTTCTTTCGGGAGGCGAACACGCTCACCGCTCTCTCCGAGTTGGCGTTCCCGGAGATCCTCCGCGCCCACGAAGGCGGGGAGCACCGCGTGCGGATCTGGAGCGCCGGGTGCGCCACCGGCGAGGAACCGTACTCGGTGGCCATGCTCGCCAACGAGTACCCCGGGTTTCGAGGCTGGAGCGTGAGCATCCTGGGAACCGACATCAACCCCGTGTTCCTCCGAAAAGCCGAGACCGGCCTGTTCTCGGAGTGGTCGTTCCGAGGGGTGGATGCGCGCATCAGGGAGAAGTTCTTTCGCAAGAGCGAGGGGAACCTCTACGAGCTGCTGCCGTCGATCAGGGCGATGGTGACCTTTTCCCGCCTCAACCTCGTGGAAGACGCGTACCCGGCGCTTCTCAACGGCACCAACTCGCTGGACCTGGTCCTGTGCCGCAACGTGCTCATCTACCTCGGTGCGGACCACGCGCGAAGAGTCGCCTTGAAGCTGCACCAGTGCCTTCTTCCCCACGGGTGGCTGGCGTTGAGCCCGGTGGAGGCCGCCCTGGCGCCGCGCGGGGAGTTCACCCAGGTGTTCCACTCCGGCGCAATCCTTTGCCGCAAGGCGTCGGAGCTCGCAGAGCCCGCAGAGGCAACGACGCCGGCTCCCGCTGGGGTGACGCAGGGCACGCGGGCACGACGGGCCCCCGTGCAGACACGCTCCCGCCCGCCCGCCACCTATCGACGCGCCCAGGAGCTTTGCGCGCGGGCGGACTATCCAGGGGCGATCGAGGTCCTCCAGGAGCTATTGAACCGGTCCGGAGTCGATGCCGCTGCCTTGCTGCTCCTTGCCCGTTCGTATGCAAACCGCGGGATGTTCCCGCAGGCCGAGCAGTGGTGTGCCCGGGCCGTCGCCGCGGAGCCCCAGGCCGCCCCATGCCGCTATCTCCACGGACTGATCCTGGTCGAGCAGAACCGGGTGTCGGAGGCGGTTTCCGCTCTCCGCAAGGCGATCTACCTGGATCCGGATTTCGCGGTGGCTCACGTCGCCCTTGCGCATCTCTACCGCAGGGCGGGAAAGCGTGCACTTTCGTCGAGATGCTTCAGGAACGCGCTGCTCTCCCTGCGGAAGTTTCCGGCGGACTGCGAGCCGCCGGAGGCGGAAGGCATGACGGCGGGAGCGCTGTCGGCGATGATCGCCGCGGAGGGTGCCGACTGGAGAAACGATGGGCAGTGACATGCCGGCCGATGAGCGCGAAAACGAGGTCTTGCGGCAGAGGGCCCGCAGGTTGGCGCAGCCGCTCCCGCCGGAGCCGTCAGAAGGCGAGCTGCTGCGTGCCGTCGGGTTTTCCCTGGGGGAAGAGAAGTACGCGGTGGAACACGGGTGCATACGCGAGGTCCTCCCCCTCCCGCCGGTGACCCCGCTGCCGTGCGTGCCAGCGTTCGTCCGGGGTATCGTGAACGTGCGGGGCAGGATCGTCGCGCTGTTGGACCTGGAGACCATCCTCGGGCTTCCCGCGAGGGAAATCGGCAGCGACGACAGCCTCGTCATCTTCCAATCCACCGAACGCGAATTCGGCCTGCTCGCTGACCGGGTGTTCGGCCTTGTCGCCATCCCGCGTTCGAACATTCAGCCGTCATTGCCCACGGTCACGGCCACCGCCGGGGCGCTTGTCAAAGGGGTCACCGCGGACGGGTGGGCGGTGCTGGACGCGGGGAAAATGCTCGCGGACCCCGGCCTGGTAGTGGACGAGGACGTGGGGAGGCCGCGGTGAGCAGGGAGAGCGAGTTCCTCGCGCGTTTGAAACAGACCTTCAAGGCCGAGGCGGAGGAGCACCGGGCTGCGATCCTGTCCGGCCTGCTGGAGCTGGAGAAAGGAGAGCTGGGCACCCAGAGGCAGGAAGAGATCGTTGAAATCGTTTTCCGGGCGGCGCATAGCCTGAAAGGCGCCGCGCGCGCGGTGGATATGGGCGGAATCGAGCGGTTGTGCCAGTCCATGGAAGCGATATTTTCCGCCATGAAGAAGGGGCACCGTCGTCCCGACCGTGGGACGTTCGAGGCGCTCTACCGCGCACTTGACACGGTGGCGGCGCTCCAGCAGGGCGCGGTGCCCGACCCGGAGCTGGAGGACGTGCTCCGGAGACTGGCGCACGCGGGCTCCGCGGCGGAGGAAGAGGGCGAGTCGCGAGAAGGCACCCAACCGGAAGCGAACCTCGCCGGAAGGCCACCCGGCGACGTGTCGCCGCCGTCCGGGGAGCCGCACGCGATTCCTACCCCGCCCAGGGCCCGGGCGGCCAGCACCGCCACGATTGCCATGTCGGAGACGGTGAGAGTACCGGCGGACCGGCTGCGCTCCATCTACCTGCGAGCGGAGGAGCTCCTGTCCGTGAAGCAGCGCATGAAGCGGAACGCGGCGGACGTGAGCGAGTTGCAGGCGCTCCAGGCCGCATGGCACCGGGACCGCCGCCAGGCGGCGGCGGTGGTCAGGGGCATGCGGGAACGCCTGGCCGACAGCCCGCCCGCGTTGAGGTTCCTCGAACGGGTCGACGCCCACGCCCGCACGCTGGCCTCCAGGCTGGACGGGATGGCCGCTGCCGCGGAGGCTGACTGCCTGCACGCCGCGGAGCGGGTGGACGCCCTGGCGGAGGAAATCAGGTCCGCGCTCATGCTGCCGTTTTCCACCCTGCTGGAGCTGTTCCCGCGCATGGTTCGAGACCTCGCCTCCGAAGAGGGCAAGGCGGTGAACTGGGAAGTGCGGGGTGAGGACATCCGGATCGATCGAAGGGTCCTGGAGGAGATCAAGGACCCCCTCATCCACCTGGTGCGAAACAGCATCAGCCACGGGATCGAAAAGCCCGAGGACCGGCAAGCGTGCGGAAAGCGCCCGGCCGGCACGGTCACCCTTGCCGTGGAAAGGGCGGAAAAGGACGAAGTGCAGCTTACCCTGTCGGACGACGGCCGGGGCGTGGACCTTGAACGCGTAAAGGCGGCTGCCGTGGCAGGCGGCTACCTCACCGCGGCGGCGGCATCCGCGTCGAACGACCAGGACGCCCTGGAGCTGATCTTCGTTTCCGAGCTCTCTACCAGCCCCCTCATCACGGAGATCTCAGGGCGCGGTCTCGGCCTCGCCATTGCGCGGGAGAAGATCGAGGCGGTCGGCGGGCAGATTGCCGCGGAGAGCACGCCAGGCGGCGGGGCGAGGTTCCGTATCCGCGTTCCGCTCTCCCTCGCGACGTTCCGAGGGGTCCTGGTGAAGAGCCTCGGCAGGACATTCGTCGTGCCCACCGCCAATGTCGACCGGGCAATTACCGTAGCCGCGGACGCCGTGGTGCTGCTGGAGAACCGCCAAACCGTTCCCCTGGACGGCCGGGCCGTCCCGCTGGTGTCTCTTGGCGCTCTGCTCGGGCTCGCCGCCCCGGAGGAACCCGTGTCGGATCCGGTGCGGTTCGCGCTCGTGCTGCAGGTCTCCGGGGCCCGGATAGCCCTGGTCGTTGACGAGGTGCAGGGGGAGCAGGAGATCCTGGTGAAGAACCTGGGCCGCCAGCTGGCCCGCGTGCGCAACCTTGCCGGCGCCACCGTGCTGGCAACCGGGGAGGTGGTGCCCATCCTCAACCCGGGTGACCTGATGAAGTCGGCTCACCTGCCCCATGCCGAGGCTCCCACCCCTGCGGCCGCGGGATCGCGCGTGCCGCCCAAGCGAAGGATCCTCCTGGCGGAAGATTCGGTCACCTCCCGCATGCTGCTGCAGGCAATCCTGGAGTCCGCGGGATACCTGGTCCAGACCGCGGTGGACGGCGCGGAGGCCTTTGCCGCCCTGCGAACCTCGGAGTTCGACCTGCTCGTCTCGGACGTGGACATGCCGCGGATGAACGGCTTCGATCTCTGCCGCAAGATCCGCGCGCGGCCCGGGACCGCGGAGCTTCCCATCGTCCTCGTGACCACCCTGGGGTCCCGCGAGGATCGCGAGAAGGGAATCGATGCAGGGGCGAACGCGTACATCGCCAAGGCGGGCTTCGACCGCAGCAACCTGCTGGAAGTCGTCGGGAGGCTGCTGTGAAAACGGGGGGACCATGATCCGCGTACTCGTTGTGGAGGATTCGCCCGTGGTCCGTGACCTGCTCATCCACATCCTCGAGACCGATCCCGGCATCACGGTGGCGGCAACGGCAGGGGACGGCGTTCGCGCAATCGAGCTGGCCGGGCAGGAACGGCCGGATGTCATCACGATGGACGTTCACATGCCTCGCCTCGGCGGGATCGAGGCCGTCCGCCGGATCATGGAAACCAACCCCGTTCCCACGGTGATCATCAGCGCCAGCATGGATCCGGGCGAAGTGGGAGACGCGTTCCGCGCCATGGAAGCGGGGGCCCTTGCCATTTGCGAGAAGCCGCAGGGCATCACCCACCCACTGTACCAGCGCCAGGCTCGCAAGATCGTCCAAACGGTGAAAATGGTCTCCGAAATAAAGGTCGTTCGGCGCTGGACGCCCATCGCTCGAAGCGGGTCGCACCCCGCACGGTGGGGCGGCAGGCCGGCCGGCGCCGCCGTGGAGCTGGTGGCCATCGGGGCTTCGACCGGGGGACCGCCCGCACTGCGGACGCTCCTGTCCGGGTTGACCGCGGCGTTTCCCGCCCCGCTGCTCATCGTCCAGCATATCGCACCGGGCTTCCTGTCGGGGCTCGTGGCATGGCTCACCCTGGCTACGGGTGTTCCCGTGGAGATCGCCTGCGAGGGAAATGCCGCGGAGCCCGGCCACGCCTACGTGGCCCCCGACGGGGTCCACATGGAGGTGCGGCGTCCCGGGACGATCCGCCTGGCGGCCGGACCCGCCCAGAACGGGATGTGCCCGTCGGTCTCCGTGCTGTTCCGTTCCGTGGCGGAATCCTTCGATCGCTCGGCGGCCGGCGTGCTCCTCACGGGCATGGGCAGGGACGGGGCGGCGGAGCTCGCCCTGATGAAAGACCGCGGGGCGCTCACGGTCGCACAGGACGAGGAGAGCTCGGTGGTGCACGGGATGCCCGGGGAGGCGATCAGGCTCGGGGCCGCCCGGCACGTCCTGCCGCCGGAGGCCATCGCCGAGCTGTTGAACACGAGCGTGGGGAGGGGCCGGTAGGTGGAGAAGGTCTCACGGGAAAAGATGGTCCTGATCGCAGATGACGACAGCGGCATCACGATGCTCCTCCAGACGCTCTGCGAGGACCGCGGGTACCGAACGGTGAGCGCCCCCAACGGGCTGCGGGCGGTGGAAATTGCCCTGGAGCACCCGCCCGACCTTATCGTTATGGACGGGGCCATGCCGGAAAAGGACGGCTTCGAGGCTACCCGGGAGCTGAAGTCCAGTCCACGCACCCAGCACATCCCCATCGTGATGCTCACCGGGCTTCAGAGCCGCGAGGACCGGCTGCGCGGAATTGCGGCCGGGGCCAATGATTTCCTGACCAAGCCCGTGGACGGGGAGGAGTTCGCGCTGAGGGTTTCCAACAACCTGAAGATCAAGGACTACCACGATCTCCTCCAGAACCACGCCGCGATCCTCGAAGAGCAGGTCCGGCAGCGAACCGAGGAGATCCAGGACGCGCTGGAGAAGCTCCAGGCGGCCAACCGCCTGGTGAAGATGGGCTACATCGACACCATCTACCGCCTGGCCGTCCTCTCGGAGTTCAAGGACGAGGACACCGGGGCCCACATCAGGCGGATCGGCTTCTTCACCAGAGAGCTCGCAACGGTCCTCGGCCTCGACGCCGAGTTCACCGAGGCCATCTCCCACGCGTCCATGATGCACGACATCGGCAAGGTGGGAATACCGGACAGCATCATGCTGAAACCCGGTCCCCTGTCCGAGGAGGAGTGGAAGGTAATGAAATCCCACGCGGAGCGGGGTGCACGGATCCTCAGCGGTTCCCACTCCCCCTACCTCGTCATGGCCGAGCAGATCGCACGGTCCCACCACGAGCGCTGGGACGGCAGCGGGTACCCGGCGGGCCTCCGGGGTGACTCCATCCCGCTCGCCGCCCGGCTCACGACACTCGCCGACCAATACGACGC
>Ga0335069_10003960_pt1 | contig 22146 bp, 21 predicted proteins | sample Lox_Sample_11_FD_206714 | JGI IMG/M metagenome (GOLD analysis project Ga0335069, IMG submission 206714) | Soil microbial communities from Loxahatchee National Wildlife Refuge, Florida, United States - Lox_Sample_1.1 | ecosystem: Environmental > Terrestrial > Soil > Wetlands | place: USA...
ATCTGGCCAGGTTTGCGCAGGCGCTTCTGAATGGCGGCGCCCCGGTGCTGTCGAGCGTCACCGTCGCCAAGATGACCCAGCCCGAGCAGCCTCCTACGGCCTCGGCGGTGCGCGGTTTCGGATGGGACATTGACACATCCTTCTCCACGAACCGCGGCGAACTGCTGCCCGTTGGATCGTTCGGCCACACCGGCTTTACCGGTACATCGATGTGGATCGATCCGACGACGCAAACTTACATCATTCTGCTGACCAACTCGGTACACCCGCGCGGGAAGGGAAATGCGATCGGGCTGCGCACCAAGGTCGCCACCGAAGTTGCTGCGGCGTTGAATCTCACGGTCAGCGAGAAGGAAGCCTTGCGCTGGAAAAGCATCACGGGCTACAACGAGGCGCAGAGCGCGGCTCGTCACATGGCTTCGCGCAATGGAACGGTAAAGACCGGGATCGACGTCCTCGAAGAACACGCCTTCGACGTACTCAAAGCGGCCACGGGTAAAAAGCACATTGGCCTGGTCACGAACCAGACAGGTTTGGATTGCGAAGGTCGGCGCACGATCGACGTGCTGGCGCAGGCTCCCGGAGTATCGCTCGATGCCATCTTCAGCCCCGAGCATGGTGTGACCGGAACGCTCGACACGACAGACGTCGCGAACACGAAGGACGCCGCCACGGGCATCCCGGTCTACAGCGTGTACGGAGGCTCAGATGCGGCACGGCGGCCTGCGCTCGAAGTCCTCAAGACTCTCGATGCCGTGGTGTTCGATATCCAGGACGCCGGTGTCCGATACTACACTTACGAAACCACGCTGGGATACTTTCTCGAAGCGGCAGCCAAGGCCGGCATCGAGATGATCGTTCTCGACCGCCCCGACCCGGTGACCGGATCTTTTGTGCAAGGGCCCGTCTCGGACGCGGGCAAAGAAAATTTCACCAACTACGGCAGCCTGCCGGTGCGCGAAGGCATGACCATGGGCGAACTGGCGAAGATGTTCAATGTTGAGCACAACATCAACGCCACACTCACCGTGGTCCCCATGGATGGCTGGCAGCGCGGCGACTGGTTCGACGCCACGGGCCTCACGTGGGTGAATCCTTCGCCGAATCTGCGCAGCGTTTATGCGGCGTCTCTCTATACCGGCGTAGCCATCATCGAGGGCTCGAACATCTCGGTCGGCCGCGGCACTGACACTCCCTTCGAACTGGTCGGCGCTCCGTGGATCAAGGGCAGGGACTTCGCCGCTTATCTCAACGCCCGCGGAATCTCGGGCGTCCGTTTTGTTCCGACCACCTTCACTCCTACCTCCGCCGTCTACAGCGGTCAAAAATGCGAAGGCGTAGATATCCTGGTGACAGACCGCAACGGCCTCGACGGTCCTGAACTCGGTATCGAACTGGCGTCCGCACTGCACAAGCTTTATCCGGAGAACTGGAAACTGGAGAAGATCCAGGACCTGCTGGTAAACCGGAATGTCTATGACGCCCTGGTCGCCGGACAGGATCCCCGCCGTATCGCGCAAGACTGGCAGGAGGAATTGCAGAACTTCATGAAGGTTCGCGAGAAGTACCTGATCTACAAATAGGCCCTGTACGTCCAGTGTTACCGGCCCGGCGCCCGCGTCAGAATCGCATCCGATGCAGATAACTCACGGCCACGATCTTCGCATCCTAGCGCCTGAGCCGTAGTAAGCTGGCACGAGCAAGAAGCTTCTGCCGGAGGTTTACCATGCGAGTCATCATCCTTTTGCTGCTGAGTTCTGTGATGGCGCTGGCCCAGTCCACTGCTCTCAAATCTGCCTCGGGCTCACCGCAAGCAGCGCCTCAGAACTCGGCTGCGGAGCAGAGTGCGGCGGATCAGGCCAAAGAAATCGGGTCAACCCCTGCGGGAACTACGATGACCGAGGTGCCCAATCCAAACGCACTCGTCATCCCAGCGGGCTCTAAGATTCCCTTGCTTCTCAAGCAGGCCATCAACACGAAGAACGCGCGCGAGGGCGATGCCGTGTATGCCGAGACCGCGTTTCCTTTCGTGGTGAACGAGCGCATGGTCGTTCCGGCCGGGACCTACATCCAGGGGAAGATTTCCCACGTGGAGCGCGCCGGTCGCGTGAAGGGCCGCGCGGAACTGCTCATGCACTTCACTTCCATGATCTACCCCAGCGGCTACACGGTCTTGCTGCCAGGATCGGTTGAAAATACGCCGGGCGCCGACGACAAAACCGTAAAGGACAAAGAAGGCACGATTCAGCAGGACAAGAATACGGGGAAGCGAATTGGCGATGCCGCCAAAGGGGGCGCCGTCGGCACCGTGGCTGGCGCGACTGCCGGCGGCCTCGCCACGGGTGGAATCAATGGCGCGAGGGCTGGCGCCGGATTGGGCGCGGCCGCTGGAATCGCCTGGGCCCTTCTGAAACGAGGCCCGGACGTGAAGCTTGATGTAGGAACCTCGATCGAGATGGAAATCCAGAGAGCTATCACCGTAGACGCAACCCGGATCACCATGGCCAGGGCAGGCTCGTAGACTCCCGCGAACCCAATCCAGTGAGTGGACCGGAGACACCTGCAAGTCGGGTCCGTTCGGAACAACCTGCTTTGGCGGCTAAGTCCGCCCGCAGTAGCGCATCAACCCAAGTAACATGCCGCCCATTGATTTGCGGCTCTTTCGGTTTGCTGCTGCTATACAATCCGCCTTAGGAGCATTTGCTCGCTCCTTTCGCGGAGGCTCCCAGTGGAACAGCTTGGTTTGGGTTTTGGCACGATCGTCTTCATCATCGTCGTAATTTACGTCCTGAGTTCCATCAAAATTCTGGCTGAGTACGAGCGCGGCGTCATCTTCCGCCTCGGGCGCCTTCTGCCCGCAGCCAAGGGTCCCGGGGTCATTCTGGTTTTCACCCCGATCGACCGCATTGTGCGAGTCTCGCTGCGCCAGGAAGCGTTGGAAGTCCCGCCACAGGACATCATTACGCGCGACAACGTCACGTTGAAAGTAAACGCAGTCATCTTTCTGCGCGTGATCGAACCGCGCAAGGCCGTGGTGGAAGTTTCCAACTACGTCTACCAGACATCGCAGTTCGCGCAGACCACGTTGCGCTCCGTGCTGGGCGAGCAGGAACTCGACGAGTTGCTCGCGCACCGCGACAAGATCAATCTCCGCCTGCAGAGCATCCTCGATACGCATACATCGCCCTGGGGCGTAAAAGTAACCAATGTCGAGGTGAAACAGGTCGATCTGCCTGAATCCATGCTGCGCGCCATGGCCAAACAGGCAGAGGCGGAGCGCGAGAAGCGATCGAAGATCATTCACGCGGAAGGCGAATTCTCAGCGGCGCAACGCCTGGTCGATGCCGCCCATCTGCTTTCCGGAGAGCCCGTCAGCGTCCAGTTGCGCTACCTGCAAACGCTCACTGAGATCGGCGTGGAAAAGAACACGACTGTCGTGTTCCCGGTGCCGGTGGACTTTTTCTCGGGCATCCAGAAGGTGCTGGCCAAGATGTCTGGGGATGAGCCGTCCACCAAGACGGCGTAAGGATTTACTTTTTCTGGAACCGGGTGGGCAAGTATCAGCGGAGTTCAACTATGGCCTCAACGCAAGACACGGAAATCACTCTAGGGACCGGCAAACTGCTGGTCCTGTTCTTCAGCCTGGTCGGAGTTTGCGCTCTGTTCTTCGGCCTGGGGTACTCGCTGGGTCGGAAATCAGAACCCACCCTGGCAGCCATCAGTCCCTCGACGGCGAAAACCTCGACTGCAGAGCCCAAGGCCTCGAGTTCTTCCGCCGCTCCGCCCATGACGTTCTACAAAAATGTCGAGCAAAAGGATGCGAATCCTGAGCTCACTCCTGCTGCCGAGACCAAGACTGACAACTCGCAGCCAGCCAACAGCACGGCAACACAGGCTGCAAACAATGCCCCTGACCTTTCCACCACGCTTCCCGCTCCGGGATACTTCGTTCAAGTGGCCGCGGTCAGCAAGCAGGAAGATGCCGACGCGCTGGTCGATGCCCTGAAGAAAAAGCAGTATCCGGCCTTCGTCGCTTCCGTCGCGACAGCCGACAAACTCTTCCATGTGCAGGTCGGACCGTACTCCGATGTGAAAGAAGCGGAGGCTATGCGCACGCGTCTGGTCGGAGACGGCTACAGCCCCATTCTGAAGAGATAGGAATTTAAGACAGCATCAGGCGCTGGATAGACCGCGCCTTCCCGGTTTCATCATCGCAGTCGATAACGACCGCGCAGAGCCGGACATCTCCCGTGGCAGGCTCAAAGCGCACCGGCATACCATTCAGGAATTTTCCCACCACCAACTCTTTCTTCACGCCGATCACTCCATCATAGGGCCCGGTCATTCCCACATCAGTGACATAAGCTGTGCCATTGGGAAGCACGCGTTCGTCGGCGGTAGGAATGTGCGTATGCGTCCCCAGAACGGCGGTCACACGGCCATCCAGATACCATCCCAGCGATACTTTCTCCGAAGTCGCCTCTGCGTGGATGTCCACCAGGATCACCTTAGCCTTTACCTTCTGCAATAGTTGGTCCGCAACCCGGAAAGGATCATCATTCGACGCCATGAACACGCGACCTTGCAGGTTGATCACTGCGTAAGGAACCTTCCCCTTCATCCCTTCATACAGGCCCCATCCCGGCATGTCGGCGGGGTAGTTGGCCGGTCGCAAGACCCGGCGAGCCGGCCCATGGCCGTTCCCCTCGATCATCTGGAAGTAGTCGACGATCTCACGCTTGTCCCAGACGTGGTTGCCGGTGGTGATGACGTCAATATTGAGTTCGAAAAGTTCCTCCGCCAGCGCCGGAGTGATGCCGAAGCCGGCGGCCGAGTTCTCTCCGTTCGCCACAATCAGGTTGATGCTGTGATCCTGGACGATGCCGCGCAGCCGCTCTTTAACAATGGTTCGGCCGGGCCGCCCAAAGATGTCGCCAATGAATAGAATCCGCATGCCGAACTTCGATGGTACCACGCGCCAAGCGCGGTCTTTGAAGCAGCGGACGCGATCGGTGGATGCGAAAACTGGCCTGGAACAGCAGTCATCCCGACACCAAGACAGGTGAGAAGCCTCCCAGTGTCCCTCTGTGCCCTCTGTGGTGAAAAAAAACTCAGTGAATGCGAGGAAGGTCCGAGCGGGCCAGCACGGAGCCCCACGCGTCCAGCACGTAGATGTCACTCCATGCAGATTTCGAGCTGTGTTCCGCGTATTCCTGCGGCAGAAGGAAAGTCACGGTGGTTCGCGGAGAGGTGCAGCCGGTCAGTTGCCTCAGTTCATGCGCGGATGCAGTGCTCGCGGTCGATCTGCCTCCATCCAGGTGAAGCACTACTTCAACGGCTCCAGCCAGGTTCTGGCAGCGCATCGGGACTTGCACTTCCAACGTGTGCGAAGCGGCCTTGCGCACGGTAGGTGGTTCGGCAAACACAACCACCGGCGGATTGCCGCCAGGAGACGCGTACCACTCCGGCCACTGGCGGGCGAACTCAATGCTGGCTACCACGTACGCATGGTTCAACTCGCGGTCCCGCTCGTCCCAGCACGGATGCATGGCATAGAGCGAAACCGTTTTGTGCGGAACATCAGCCGCGTGCAATAAGTGATGCAGGGCCGGCATGAAGTCAGGATGATACCCGGCCTTGGCCATCAACAGCAGCCCGGCCCGGTCGGCATCCAGTTCCATCTGCCGGCAGAAGCGCGCCATTTCCGCTGAAGCCTTCGAGGGATCAGCCCACTCCGCCGAGGGTAGCGACGGATCGCCCAGCACGATGGCGCCGCCCGCGTTGTTCTCCAACTTGCGCTGATACAGATACCGCCGCGCCCAATCCCGGCTCAGCACGTGGGCGATCTCGTGCGACAGCAGCGCAGCCCACAATCCTGCGCTCGCCCCGGCCAGCTTCGCCAGCCCGCTCTGCACATAGATGGTGCCGTCGGGAGAGGAGTACGCATTAAACTCGCCGTCATCCACGATGCGCAACTGCCACAAGATTCGAGCCGGTACCGCCGCGTGCTCCACCAGACGATTGAACACCAGGCTACCCGTTGCGTAGCGGCCGGTCGGCATCACGCTCTGCGCCATCAACGCGGGACGAAGCCGCTCGGCGGTTTCCATGTCTAATTTGAAGGATTTGGGAATGTCAGGTACGGAGACAGGATCTTGCGCCCAGGCAGCCGTCGCCAGCAATCCCAGGCAAGCGGCTCGCAAACACCGACGCAACGTAGGAGGAAAATCTGCCACGGGGCTCTCGTGGATGACTCTCACAGCCGATTATGCGCTCTTTTGTTTGGGATGCAAGAAAGAAACGACCTGAGACAAACTATGGTGCCAATTCGGCAGTGCGCAGGAAGTCGTAATTGCCCGAAGGATTCAAACGCAGATTCTTCACTCTCTGCGTATGGACCACCACGTTATCGAGATACCACAGGTTGATGTAAGGCAGGTCGTTGGCAAGAATGCGCTGCACTTCAAAGTACAAAGGCTTGCGCGCAGCGGGATCAATTTCACGCCGGGCCCGGTCCACGAGTTCGTCGAGGCGCGGATTGGAATAGAAGCTGCGATTGGCGCCATTCGGCGGGAACTTAGCCGAGTCAAAGGAATATTCGAAGATATCGGGATCTTCATTGGCCCCGATCCAGCGCAAGCCATACATCTGGAATGCGCCGTGCGTAACATCCGCAAAGAAGGTGGCAAATTCGAAACTGCGGATGTCGAGCACGATCCCCACTTCGCGCAGCTGCTGCTGCATGACTGCGACCATCAGGCGCGTGTTTTCATCGGTCGAAGTCTTCATGGTGATGTGAAAGCGCACGCCGTTCACCAGCGGATACCCGGCAGCATCAAGCAGACGATTCGCCTGTGCGGGATCGTGCTCGTAGTCGGGGACGTCGCCGTTGTAAGCCCAGCTTTGCACGGGCAGCAAACTGCGTGCCGCCTGGGCCTCTCCGCGCCATAGATACTCGATCATCGGGCGCCGATCGAGCGCATAGGCGATGGCCTGCCGCACGCGTACATCTTTCAGCATGGGGTCGCGCAGATTGAACGCCAGGTATGCCAGCCGCGTGCCTGGTGAGCGTTCTACGGCCAGACCGTTTTCGCGCGAGAGCGTCAGCACCATGTCGGGCGTGAGCGAATTCACCGCAATATCCCCGCTGCCCTTGCGCAGTTCCAGCGCACGCGTATTGATGTCGGGTACCACGGAAAATCGCACACGTGCCACCTTGGCTCTTTCCTGCCAATAGTTGTCGTTGCGTTCCAGCACAACTTCGCGATCGGTTTCGGCGCTGACGAATCTGAACGGCCCCGAGCCGACCGGATGCAAGGTCATCTCATCCCCGCTGCCGTAGGGAACGATTCCTATGGCCCCGTCGGAAAGATTCCACAGCAGGGTAGCGTCCTGCTCTTTCATGTGGAAGACGACCGTGACCTCATCGGGCGCGTCGATTCGATCGACATACTTGTAGGCCGCGGCTTTTGTGCTGCGGATTTTTCCCGACAGCAGGGAATCGAACGTCCATTTCACGTCCCGTGAAGTCAGCGGCCGGCCATCGTGGAACTTCACGCCGGGATGAAGATGGAACACGAACGTCCGCGGATCCGGAGTTTCCCAGCGGTCTGCCAGGCCGGGAGCCACGTTCAAATTGTCTCCGCGCGAAAGCAAGTCATCAGAGATCAGGCTGTCGATCAGCTCTGACTGGGCATCAATGCCCACCCGCGGATCAAGGTTGGTGGGGCTCGACTCGATCAGCATGACTAGCGTGCCGGGCTCCGGGCGCGAGGAGCAGGAGAGAAGGCACAAGACCCCACTCATGGAGCACAAACACAGAAGCAGTCGGCGCCAGCTGCCCCGCTTACGCATACGAGATCTTCCCCAGCACCGCCGGACGTTCCGCTCCTGTCGCCGACGGAACGTTCGACGGACGCCGATGCCACGTCTCGTAAGCCATGACCGCGAAGGCCACTGCTTCCTTCGCTTCCGAAGGCAATCCGAATTCATTCGAGAAACGGAGTTGAATACCCAGCGGTGCCAGCCCTTCCGCCAGCATTCCAACCAGGGTCGAATTCAGAGCGCCGCCGCCGGAAACAATCATCTCGCGGAACGAGTGCGCGCCCGATTTCTGCAATACCAGCCGCTGCACGGCATCGACAATCGATCGCGTGGTCAGCGCCGTGGCGGTCGCCACGATGTTCTGCTTGCCAGCCCTGCCGCAGTCGCGCAGAAACCGGGCCACGAATTCACGCCCAAACTCCTCCCGGCCCGCGGTCTTGGGCGGCTTCGCGCGAAAGAATCGCTCCAGTAGAATCTTGTCGACGACAGGTTCCAGCACGGTTCCCGAGGCGGCCACTCGCCCATTCTTATCAAAAGGACGCCGGTAGAACCGCTCCATCAGCGCGTCGATCACCATGTTCCCCGGTCCCGTGTCGAACGCTCTCACATCCTTGGGCGTCGCCTTGGCGGGGATCGCCGAGAGATTCGCGATTCCTCCAATGTTCTGCACGATGCGTCCCAGGCGATCATCGCCGAACCACAGATAATCGAGGAAGGGAACCAGGGGCGCTCCTTTTCCTCCCGCCGCCATGTCCGCCGGACGGAAGTCGTAAACCGCCGGCACTCCCACCCTGGCTGCCACTACCGCGCCTTCGCCCGTTTGCCATGTCGCCGCCACGGATCGATCCAGGTAACGCCCAGCCTCGCCCTGGTGATATAACGTCTGCCCGTGACAGCCCACCAACTCGACTTTCACTCCAAAAGCCTTCTGCGTTTCGAGCACGGCTTCCGCGTAGAGCTCTCCCAGCACGAAGTTCAATCTGGCCAGATCGGCAACGCTCGCCCGCGAAGCATTCATCGCCGTCAGCACCGCCGCTCGAACCTTCCTTGGATACGGATACTCCGCGTGACCGATGAGTTCGACGCGCATCCTGGGCGACTCAACAAGGCGCACCAGTGCGACGTTGATCCCGTCTGCTGAAGTACCGCTCATGACTCCGGCAACGATCATTTCCTCTGCTTTCTTCTCGATGAGTGTACAAGCACAGCATGTCAAAGACTCGCAGGCCGCCGCGAGTGCTGAGGCAGGTGCCAAGCCTTACCCGCTCAACTCCCGAAACCGACCACTCGCTGTAAATCCTTGCAATTGCTATGGCTTACGTTGACCATCCGGGTACTTTCCGGTAATTTAGGAGTATCGCCACAATGGGGATCGTGTACCTTTAAGCTACGGATTTGTGGGCGATTTTGCATCCAAGTAAAGGCAGACCATGGTCCCTGGTCAGGCTTAAAACCGATTCGGTCGAACGACAGCCTTTAGGAGCGGATACCATCGTGGGTGGAATTCTAACGAAATCAGACGGAAAGACTTTACTGTTGCTGAAGCCGCGCGGATTCTGCGCCGGCGTCGTGCGGGCAATTGACGTGGTCCGCATTGCCCTGGAGGCCTTCGGTCCTCCCATCTACGTGCGCAAGGAAATTGTTCACAACAGCTTCGTGGTGGAGGAATTGCGCGGCAAGGGCGCCATCTTCGTAGACAGCGAAGACGAGGTGCCCAACGGCGAGCGCATCATCTACAGCGCTCATGGCGTTTCTCCGGAAGTGCGCGAACACAGCGCTCGGCGCGGGTTGCGCGTCATTGACGCTACCTGCCCGCTGGTCACCAAGGTTCACGTTGAGGCCGTAAAGTTCGCCAAGGAAGGCTATTCCCTGATCCTGATTGGCCACAAGGATCACGACGAAGTAGTTGGAACTTTGGGGGAGGCTCCGCTCGTAACTCAGGTTGTGGGATCGCCCGAGCAAGTCAAGAACCTGTCCGTGCCTGATCCGGACCGCGTCGCTTATCTGACCCAGACCACGCTGAGCCTCGACGAGACCAAGGACATCATCGCCGCCCTGAAGCAAAAATTCCCCAACATCAAGGGCCCTGCGGCGCAGGACATCTGCTACGCCACGGAAAACCGGCAGGTGGCAGTAAAGCAAGTTGCGTCGGAATCGGACCTGCTGCTGGTGGTCGGTTCTGAGAACAGCTCCAACTCGAACCGCCTGGTCGAAGTGGCGCGCAACCTGGGCACGAACGCACACCTCATCGACAGTTGCAACGACATTGAGCCTGAGTGGCTGAAGGGCGTGAAAACGATTGCCTTGACCGCCGGCGCTTCCGCTCCCGAGCACCTGGTGGAAGAAACGGTAACCTTCCTGCGCGACAAGGGATTCAACAACGTACAGGAACTGGAAGTCATGCCGGAGAACGTAAGATTCGGCCTGCCGCCGGAGATCGTAGAGGCCATCGCCTCAGCCCCGGCGAATTAACTTCGAAATGCATTTTCACCACGGAGACACGGAGACACGGAGCAAACTTCTTCATGAAGAACTAACCGAACGTGTCATTGGGTGCGCAATCGAGGTGCATCGCACTCTTGGGCCCGGACTCTTAGAATCAGCATACGAAGAATGTTTGTGTCACGAGATGCATCTCCGAGGTCTTAGTTTTCAAAGGCAGCTACCGCTTCCCCTCGAGTACAAAGGCATCAAGCTGGATTGTGGTTATAGGCTGGACCTGGTTGTTGAAAACGTCCTGATCCTGGAAATCAAGTGCCTGGAGCATGTGCTTCCAGTACACGAAGCCCAACTGCTTACCTACCTGAAGATGACGGGCAAGCGTGTCGGGCTAATTCTGAACTTCAACGTGGCAGCCATCACCCGAGGCGGAGTGATCAGGAAAGTTCTTTAACTCCGTGTCTCCGTGCCTCCGTGGTGAAAGCTTCTCTAATGAGAATGGAGCCGTAAACGAATGGACGAAAACTCCCCCGAGTCTCCCCTGGCGTCTACGACCGGAGTAAACCCGCAGCTTCGTTTCGGGAAAATCGAAGAACTGGGCAACCACGTTCGCGCGGCAATCTCCGCCGCCCGCAAGCACCTGTTCTCGCAGCAGCATGAGAATGGCTACTGGTGCGGGGAACTCGAGGCCGACACCACCCTCGAGTCCGACTACATCCTGCTCCACACCCTGCTCGGCACCGGCACCCCTGAGCGCTTTCAGAAAGCCGCCAACTGGATCCTGCAGCACCAGAACGAAGACGGCGGCTGGAGCATTTACGCCGGCGGTCCCTCCAACATCAGCGCGTCCGTGAAGGCGTACTTCGGCTTGAAATTGGCAGGTTACACCGCCGATCATCCCGCGTTGCAGAAGGCCCGCAGGAAGATTCTTGAACTGGGCGGCGTGACCGAGGTCAACACCTTCACCAAGATCTATCTGTGCTTCTTCGGTCAATACGACTACGACGCCGTTCCGGCCATTCCGCCGGAGATCGTACTTTTCCCTAACTGGTTCTGGTTCAATATTTACGAAATTTCTTCGTGGTCCCGCGCCATCCTGGTGCCGCTTTCCATCTGTTATGCCAAGAAGCCGTTCAAGAAGATCCCGCGGGAAATGGGCGTGGAAGAACTGTTTGTTGGTGGCATGCAGAAGTCGCGCATGCACCTGCATTGGGCCAAGAAGCTGTTCTCCTGGCGCAATTTCTTTCTCGTGCTCGATCGCATGACGCACTGGCTGGAGCGTGTTCACGTTCGGCCGCTGCGCTCCGTCGCCTTAAAAAGCGCCGAGAAATGGATGCTCGCCCGCTTCGAGATGAGTGACGGCCTGGGCGCCATCTATCCCTCGATCATGAATTCCATCATCGCCCTGCGCTGCCTGGGATATTCGCTCGACGATCCCCAGGTCATCCGCGCCATGGATGAATTCGAAAAGCTCGGCATCGAGGAGAAAGATACCTTCCGCATGCAGCCCTGTGTTTCGCCCGTGTGGGACACGGCCTACGCCCTGTTCGCGCTGGCCGAGGCCGGCGTTCCGCCCAACGATCCCCGGCTGGTCAAATGCGCCGACTGGATCTTGCAGAAGCAAGTCCGCAATGTTGGCGACTGGAAGGTGAAGAACCCGAAGGGTCAACCTGGCGGCTGGTATTTCGAGTTCAACAACGAGTTCTATCCTGACGTCGACGACAGTGCCATGGTTTGCCTTGCTCTGAGCCGCGTCGAGCACCCCAACGGCCGCTATCAGCGCGAATCCGTGCAGCGTGCCATTGATTGGATCTTTTCCATGCAGTGCCGCAATGGAGGCTGGGCTTCGTTCGACAAGAACAACGACCGCATGGTTTTCCAGTACGTGCCTTTTGCCGACCATAACGCCATGCTCGATCCGCCGACGGTCGACATCACCGGCCGCATCCTCGAGATGCTCGCCACCTACGGTTACGATCAGAATCATCCCGCGGTCAGGAAGGCCATCAAGTTCCTGCGCGACGAGCAGGAACCCGATGGCAGCTGGTTCGGCCGCTGGGGCGTGAACTACATCTACGGCACGGCGCTGGTGCTTCGCGGGCTGGAAGCCATCGGCATGGACCTGCACGATCCTTGCGTTCAGCAGGCCGCGGAGTGGCTGCGCATGGTGCAGAACGCGGACGGCGGATGGGGCGAGACCTGCGAATCCTACGACGATGCGGTGAAGCGCGGCGTAGGTCCCAGCACCCCTTCGCAAACAGCATGGGCCATCATGGGGTTGCTGGCGGCTGGCGACACCCGCAGCGACTCTGTGGCTCGCGGAGTTGCCTATCTGATGCGCACGCAGCGTCCGGACGGCTCCTGGGATGAGAACCTCTGCACCGGAACCGGCTTCCCGCGAGTGTTCTACCTGATGTACCACCTGTACCGCGAATATTTCCCGTTGATCGCGTTGACCACGTATCAGAAAGTCATGGAGAAGGCGGAGAACGAGTTAGCCAGCTGAGTTTGGTGGTTCCTATCCAGGGATCCGCACGCGAGCGGCCCGCCTGGCACCGATGATGGACGGTTTTTCGACAAGCCGAATTCCGCTCCCGCAAAGCTGGATGTCCGACACACTGCTGCAATGCTAGCTTTCGTCACAGGCGCTACCGGATTCCTGGGTTCCCACGTTGCTCGTATTCTGGCCGAACAAGGTGCCGACCTTCGCCTGCTGGTCCGTCCCACCAGCAACCTGAAAAATCTGGAAGGATTGAAAGCCGACACCGCTACTGGCGATCTGCGCGACACCGCGTCCCTTGAAAAGGCCATGTCGGGCTGCGATACCGTGTTTCACGTCGCTGCCGATTATCGGCTGTGGGTACGCAATCCCGACGACATGTACCGGTCCAACGTGGAAGGCACCCGGGCAGTGCTGGAGGCCGCCCGCCGCAACGGGGTGCGCCGCATCCTACACACCTCGAGCGTGGCTACCATCGGGTTCCAGAAAGACGGCAGCGTCGCCGACGAGGACTCCCCGGTCTCGCTGGCAGACATGATCGGCCATTACAAGCGCTCCAAGTTTTTGTCAGAGCAGATTGCGTTGGAAGCCGGCCGCAGCGGCATGCATGTGGTCACGGTGAATCCCACCACACCCATAGGCGAGCAAGACGTCAAGCCGACTCCCACGGGTCGAATTGTCCTCGACTTCCTCAAGCGCAAATTCCCCGCCTACGTCGAGACCGGGCTGAACCTCGTCGACGTCCGCGATTGCGCTCGCGGACACCTTTTGGCGCTCGAGAAAGGCAAGTCGGGAGAGCGCTACATTCTCGGCGGGCAAAATCTCACGCTCAAGCAAATTCTCGATAAGCTCGGAACCATCACCGGCCTTCCATCTCCGACGATCAAGCTCCCGTATTTTTTCGCTTTCGCCACTGGCGTCGTCGATGAGATGATCACCGGCCGGCTGATGAAAGGCGAGCCCCGCGCCACCATCGATACCGTTCGCATGGGAAGCAAGAAGATGTTTGCCAGTTCTGACAAGGCGGAACGCGAATTGGGATGGAAGATCGTCCCCGTGGACGACGCTTTGCGTCGGGCCGTCGAATGGTTTCGGGCCAATCGGTATGTATAACGTCGGAATCGTTGCCGCGCTCGAGCGCGAGGTGGCTCCGCTGCTCAAGACGAAAGGCCAGAAGTGGCGTCTGGCCGACCGCAACCACGACGGGCGAAGCTTTCGATTCTTCGAACATAACGACACGGTCCTGGTCTGTGGAGGAATCGGAGAAGCCCACGCCCGCCGCGCTGCCGAGGCATTGCTCACTCTCTATAAGCCGTCCGCTCTGTACTCCGTCGGCTTTGCCGGAGCACTTGAACCCGGTACGAGAGTCGGCGATCTCTTCCTGCCGGCACAAGTCATCAATGCCGCCGACGGCAGCCGCGTGACGCTCGGGGAGGGGAAGGGAACCCTGGTCAGCTTCTCTTCCGTGGCTAATCCGGAGCAGAAGAAGAAACTACGCGAATCCTACGGTGCACAGGTGGTCGACATGGAGGCCGCCGCCGTAGCCCGCGCCGCCGAATCGCACGGCGTTCGCTTCGCCGCTGTGAAAGCCGTCTCCGACCAATTCGATTTCCAGTTCCCCGAGATCGACAAGTTTGTCGACTCCGACGGACGATTCCAGCAGGGTCGCTTTGCCCTGTTCATCATCCCGCGGCCTTGGCTGTGGTCCAAGGTGTATAGACTCGCAAGCAATAGTCGGAAGGCAACCGCAAGCCTTTGCCACTGGCTCAGCGGCACTCTAAGCCACGAATTGGTCGCCTGCCCCGAGCCCCGGAAAGGAGAACTCCGAGCCCGATGAAACGTTTTCTGTACGCGACTTGTGCAGTTCTGCTGCTCGCATTGGCCGCCAGCGCTCAGACCCCTCCCACCGTCTACGCGGAAAGCTTCCGCAAAGGCGCGACCCAGATCACCGAAGAGAGCTTCGAAGCCAAGCTCACCCCGCAGGAGCCTAATTACCGCGAGCGCATCAAGGATTCCCACGGCAACGATCGTTACGAACTCACCATCACTCCCGAAGGTCCGGAAGGCGATGCCCGAATCACCTCCTGGCGCGTCAAACTGCGCGACCTGCATCACACCATCTACAACAACATTTTGTTATCCAGTCAGGAGCCCTCGGCCGATCCCAGGAACAACCTGTGGTGGCTTACCCCGAACCCTTTCGCCCCTGTGCCGGTGAAGGCCAGGCGGATCATCAAGGTCGACAGTTTTTACGTGACCATTGAGGCCCGGAATCTGCACTTCACGCCGCTGGATTCACCCTACCTCGACTCCATGACGGTGCAATTCGCCTTCACCAACGCAGACCCCAGATCAACAAAATGATCCCCTGTGAAACCCTGTGTACCCAGTGGTGAACGATCTTCAAAAAAACACAGTAGTCCAGAAACCCGCACAAAAGCAGGATTTTCCGTTGCCATATCGGGTACATGTAACCTACCCGCAGGGCTCGCTCATCTATAATTAACGAGGCATTCTCAACAACCCGATGCGCTTTTTTCCCTTGCTGGCAGCGTTCGTCGGCGGCGAAATCGTCGACATGATTTCTAATACCGGTGCGGTAGCAAAGCTGGTGCTGCTGTCGCTGCTTGCCTTCAGCCTGATTTCCTGGGCGATCATCCTGACCAAGTGGAGCCTGCTTCGGCGTGCCCGCCTTCAAAGCGGACGCTTCGTTCGCGCCTTCCGCAAGGCGCAACGCCTGCAGGATATCGCCGCTGTGGCCGATCAATTTCGTCCCAGCCCGCTGGTGGGAGTGTTTGAGGGCGCGTACGAAGAGTACAAGCGGCAGACCGCAACCTCAGGCATGTTGCGGAACCTGACCGCGATCCAGCGCGGCATGCAGATCGGGGCCTCGGAAGAGGTGACAAGGCTCGAGCGCAATGTTCCCTGGCTTGCCATCACCGCGGCGGTCACTCCGTTCGTCGGCTTGTTCGGCACAGTCTGGGGCATCATTGACGCCTTCCACGGCCTCGGCACTGCCGGAGCCGCCACCTTGCGCGCAGTCGCACCCGGCATTTCCGAAGCTCTCATCACGACCGCCGCTGGGTTGGCAGCCGCGATCCCTGCTGTCATCGCCTACAACCTGATTGGAGCCTCCATTCGCGAGTTCGCCGCGCGCAGCGACGACTTCGCCCTTGAAGTCCTCAACGCCGTCGAGCACAGCCAGGCACAGGCTCCCGTACCGGCGGAAGCGAGGCGCTGATGGCATTCACCACCTCGAACGGCCGCACGCAGACCGCTCTCGCCGACATCAACATCACTCCGCTGGTCGACGTGGTGCTGGTTCTGCTGATCATCTTCATGGTGACCGCGCCGGTGCTGCAGTCGGGCATCGACGTGAGCGTGCCCAAGACGCGCACGGTGAAGCAGATCACCGAAGAGCGCACGGTCATTAGCATCAACAAGGATCAGCGGGTATTTCTCGGCAACGATGCCGTCAACATCAACGAAATCGGCGCCAAGCTGCGGCAGAAAATCCGCGATCCCCGCAATCAGTCCATCTTCGTGCGCGCCGATGAAAACGTACCCTTCGGCGCCTTTGCGACCGTGATGGATGCAGTCAAGCAGGCCGGCTTCGTCAACGTCAGCATCGTGACGCAGCCACTGGAACAAAATGGCGGCAAGCGCTGACATCTATTTCGAGCACGACCGCTGGGGACGCGCGCTCGCGTGGTCCGCTGGCCTGCACATCGGCATCACCGTGTTTCTGCTCGTCTACTCCGCCGTCTTCTACGGAACCAACGGGGACACCTGGGGATCTGGCGGGGGCGGGGAAGCCATCGGCGCTACGCTCGTCAGTAGCGTCCCCATTGCCGTCAATCCATCCGACAGCCAGAACGTTTTGGCCAACGAGTCGAAGGGCCTGACGAAATCCCAGCCCAAGGTCGAGGAGAAGGAACCTGACGCCATCGACATCCAGGGCAAGAACGCCAAGATCAAGCCGAAAAAGCAGCAGACGGCGTCGAAAGAGAAATCTCAGCCGCAACCGGAACAGGAGACGAACCAGGTGGCCTTCGGAGAAGGCGGCCCGGTCAGCGGCCCATACGGCACCTTCAGCGCAAACGGCGCCAAGGGCGGCTTCGGAATCACGGGCGGCAGCGGCGATTTCGGCACGCGCTTCGCCTGGTACGTGCAGGGCGTGCAGCGCACGGTTTCGCAGAACTGGATGAAATATGAGGTCGATCCGCGCATTAACACCGCGGAGCGCGTCTATATCACCTTCGACATTGCCCGCGACGGACACCCCGCCAACGTGCGAGTGGAACAGTCCAGCGGTGTGCCATCGCTCGATATCTCCGCGGTTCGGGCCATCCAGCGCATCGATACCTTTGGCCCCTTGCCTCCGGAATATTCCGGCAGCAAAGTTTCAGTGGAATTCTGGTTCGACTACAAGCGGTAGCCGTTCGTTTGCGCGTAGGCGTTATTGGTGACAGTTGAGGTACTGATTTGGGAGAGAATCTCTTGCCAAGAAATATATATCGGATTACGATATTGTCGTACGGCGTATCTTTTCCCTGCAAACGGATGACAGACAGCGTCAGACTGGTCTCCCAGCGGTCGTCGCGCACTTGGAACCTTCTTGCTCCGGCACTCCTGCTTGCGTTGTTTGCCTTCAGCGGCGCCGGTTTCGCGCAGGATTGGGTAAAAACCGGCACCAGCTTGGGCGTCGAAAAAGTCCGCCTCGCCGTACCCGATTTCAAGCCTTCGAGCACCGATCCCCAAAACGCTCAACTGGTAAAGACATTCAACGACACCCTGTGGAATGACCTGGACGTTTCGGGTGTAGTGGAACTGGTTTCGAAAAGCTTCTACCCGCTGCAGACTCCCGCCCAGCCCATGGAAGTGAATTTCATCGCCTGGAACGCGCCTCCGCCCAATGCCGCCATGCTCGCCTTTGGCAGCATCGGCATCAGTGGCGGACGGCTTACCGCCTCCGGTTGGCTCTACGACGTCAAGAACATCCAGAACCCGCAGATTCTGGGCAAGCAATACTCCGATACTCCCAGCGATGCAGCCGCCCGCATGATGGCCCACAAATTTGCCGATGAAATCATCGCCCGTTTAGGCGGTGGCATCTCCGGCATTGCTGAGAGTCAGATTTACTTCGTCAGCGATCGCACCGGCCATAAAGAGATCTGGGCGATGGACTATGACGGATCGAATCAGCACCAGATCACACATTTAGGAACCATTTCGCTCTCCCCGCGCATCTCTCCTGATGGGGCCCGGCTCGCCTTCAGTTCGCTCACCAAGACTGGATGGGAGATCATGATGTACTCCCTGGAACTGAATCGCGTGGTCAGCTTCCCGCATTTTGGGGGAACAAATTTGTCTCCGGCCTGGTCGGCCGACGGCACTAAGTTGGCGATTTCGTCTTCGCGCAACGGAGCGCCCGAGATTTGCATTACCGATGCTTCCGGCAGTGGCCTGCATTGCCTGACCACCGCCAAGGGCCCGGATGTCTCTCCGACCTGGAACCGCAAGACGAATTCGCAGATCGCTTTTGTCAGCGGCCGCACCGGTTTGCCCCAGATCTACACCATGGAAGCCGACGGCACGAACTTACAGCGCATGACGGATCAGGGATACGCCGTCTCGCCCAACTGGTCGCCCAACGGGCAGTTTCTTTCCTTCGCCTGGGTCCGCAAGTACGGCCCCGGCGAGCCCGGTTCTTCCGATCTGTACCTGATGGATATCGCCAGCAAGCAGTGGGTGCAGATGACGCACGATGGCGGGCGCAACGATTTTCCGTCCTGGTCACCGGACAATCGGCATATCGTGTTTCAATCCAACCGTTCCGGCAGTCTGCAGATCTGGACGATGCTGGCCGACGGAACGAAAGTACAGCAGTTGACGTTTACCGGACACAACAGTCAGCCAAATTGGAGTTGGAAATAATAAAACACTTCGTCTGACCTCGATGCGTAGTCGGGGTCTTCGTGAGGAGGATCAAAAAGTGAAGCAACGAACCTTGCAAGGAGTTCTGTTGGTAATCGCCCTGAGCGGGCTGCTGCTGCTGGGAGCTTGCAGCAAGAAGGTAGCCCCCGCCCCGCCACCACCGCCTCCGCCGGCGCCGGCCGCTGCGCCCACTGCATCGATCTCGGTGAATCCGAATTCGATCCAGGCCGGCCAGTCCGCCTCGCTGACCTGGCAGACCAGCAATGCCACCGATGTTTCCATTGACGGCATCGGCGCGGTGCAGCCCAACGGTTCGCAATCCGTTTCGCCCACCCAATCCACCACGTATCATCTCGTGGCCAAGGGCGCTGGCGGAACTCAGGAAGCCACGGCGCGCATCACCGTGACGCAGCCACCGCCGCCTCCGCCAACTCCTTCGCCCTCGGAGCAGGAATTGTTCAGCCAGAACATCAAGGACGTCTACTTCGACTACGACAAAGCGGATATTCGCGCTGACCAGCAGGCCTCGATCCAGGCCGACGCGCAATTCCTCAGCCAGCATCCCAATATCCAGTTCACGGTCGAAGGTCACTGCGACGAGCGCGGCTCCACGGAGTACAACATTGCGTTGGGCGACAAGCGCGCCAGCGCCGTGAAAAGCGCACTCGCATCCGCGGGAGTTAACTCCAGCCGTGTGAAGACCATCAGCTACGGCAAAGAGAAGCCCTTCTGCACCGAGAGCAACGAAGCGTGCTGGCAGCAGAACCGCCGCGGGCACTTCGTCTATCAACCTTAATTCGATCCGGGGACGTCGCACTAGGGGCGTCCCCGGCTTCTTCTCATGTGTAGCCGCGCATTCGTGTCCCTGCCGCACTGCTCCGGAGCCATTGCGTCTTGGGGTTCCGCTCCGGCTGGTCCGTTCCAACGCTCCCAACCTGTGGGATACTCAAGGCATCGAATCTACTTAACCAGGAACTTCACTATGAAACTACGACCTGTTTTCGCGTACGTAGCGTTGTTCTCCACCCTGTGGTTTACCGCGGCTCCAGCCTGGGCCGTGAATAAGGAAATGGTTCAGCTGCAGACCCAGGTGCAGCAACTGCAGGAGCAGATGACGGCCATGCAGCGCAGCTTCGACGAGCGCATGGGCGTGATGAAGAACCTTGTCGAGCAGGACACCGACGCCGTCAACAAAGTCGCCGCTGCCTTGACCTCACTGCAACAGACGCTGGCGAAACAGCAGGGCGATGCCGGAGCGAAATCCGATCAGCTCTCAGGACAGATCCAGGCGCTCAACGACAGTATCGATGAACTGAAAGTGCGCCTGGCGAAGGTCACCAAGCAGTTGGAAGACATGCAGGCCGCGCAGCAGAGCATTCAGGCGCAGCAACAGCAGCAACAGCAACAGCAGGCTGCGCAGGCAGCCGCCCCTCCGCCCGATGTGCTCTACAACAATGCCCTTCGCGACTACAACGGCAATAAGCTGGACCTGGCCGCGCAGGAATTCTCCGATTACATCAAGTTCTATCCCAACACCGATCTGGCAGGGAATTCGTACTTCTATCTGGGTGAGATTCAATTCAAGCAGGGGAATTATCAGCAGGCCGCGCAAAGCTACGATCAGGTCCTGCAGAACTTTCCCAGCGGAAACAAAGCCGCTTCCGCCCAACTGAAAAAGGGATTCGCTCTCGTGGAGCTAGGCAAGCAGGATGAAGGTGTCAGCGAACTCCGGCATCTGATCCAGCGCTACCCGCACTCGCCCGAGGCGCTGCAGGCTCGGGAACGGCTGCGCAAACTGGGCGTCTCTTCTACCGGGCGACCGTCGTAAGTTCGTCTAGACCGAGTGATGCCGGCGGTGAGCGGCATGATGCTTCCCGGCCTTGTGCGCCTTGTGATGATTGGGATGATGGTTCGTCTTCACGCGCTGCACATGCGCCGGCGCGGCAAATGCCATAGCGCTGCCCAGCAGGCAGATGGTAACTAGGGAAATCAACCGCTTCATATACCCTCTCTTCACCGAACGACTCCTACTTTACAACGATTTGCCGTGGAATTCCCGCCGGAGTAAGCTAACCCGTTACCGGGCGGCGTTTCTCCTATAGCATGCCGCGCATTTTTATAGAGAGGTGCAGTCATGACAAATCATTCCCCCGACCAGGATGTATCCAAGGGCGCGCAGGAAACCGAGGACCACAAGACGCCGGGCAACATCGGCCTGCAGGAACAATTAGGCCATCGCGATCAGGACCCTATGCTGAAAGGCGCCGACACCGACTTTCCCGAGCCCGGAGAAAATCCCGAGCATACCGGGGAACGGCAACGGAAGACCGCCTGAGCCGATCGCACGCGGCACTCGACATTCTTCAGCGAAAGACGGCGGCGAAAATTCGCGATGCTCCCTGCCTGTGACTCCGGTCCTATTCTTTTCCCGCCCATGTAAACCTTGATTTATCCACCTACGTTTACAGTCGCCGAAAATTGCAGTAGATACCTGATCGACTCTCTCAACTCACGAAAATAAGGTTTAGGAATATCTGCAAGTTCGCCAGGGTCGACTCCTGTAAGCGGGCCAGCAGTTCTTGAGAGGAGATCCATGCGGACTCGTTCGCTCGTTCTTATCCTATTTACCATCGTAGCGGCGTTCAGCCATCCCTTCACCGCCAGGGCACAAGACAGAAACTCGGATCAATCCAACGCGCAATCCAGTCGTTCCAACGACGTGATTGAAGGAACAGTGGTCTCCACGTCGCGAAACACGATTGTGATTCGCACCGACGACAACCAGTTCCAGCTGTTTACCTATGAGCGCAACGCGGCGCCATCGAAGCCGCTGCTGGCCGGATCGCGCGTTCGTGTCACCGCGGGGGCAGCCGATGACAATGGCACTCGTTCGGCGGACAACATCGAAGTCCTCAGCGCGTCCAGTACTTCCGGCGGAGACAAGACGGCAAAGACCGCGCCCGTACCGCCGAAGGTCCGAGAGGTAGAAAGCGACATCCGTCGCGAGAGCCGCCGATGGGCCCTGGGAGTCCGTGCCGGTGCGGCCTTCGATCCCGAACTGTTTACCTTCGGAGTCCAGTCCCAGATGGGCCCCATCTTTCATCCGCGCGTCGTGTTTCGTCCTAACGCCGAGTTCGCCTTCGGAGAAGTCACCGACCTGATCGCCTTGAACCTGGAAGCGGTGTATCGCTTCTCCCCTAAGGAGCGGCGGGGCAACTGGACGCCTTACGTCGGAGCAGGTCCCGCAATGATCTTTATCCACCAGAGTTACTCGCAGGGCAGGGATATCAACTTCGGAAACTTCGATTACGAGACCGGATTCAACGTCCTGGTGGGTATGCAGCAGCGGCGCGGTACGTTCGTAGAAGTGAAGACCAGCTTATGGTCCGGGCCGGCCCCGAAACTCAGGCTGATCCTGGGCTACAACTTCTAAAGGCGAGCCACAA
>Ga0335069_10003961_pt1 | contig 22144 bp, 30 predicted proteins | sample Lox_Sample_11_FD_206714 | JGI IMG/M metagenome (GOLD analysis project Ga0335069, IMG submission 206714) | Soil microbial communities from Loxahatchee National Wildlife Refuge, Florida, United States - Lox_Sample_1.1 | ecosystem: Environmental > Terrestrial > Soil > Wetlands | place: USA...
ATCTCCTTGGGATTCGTGGCGCGCACCAATGTGCAGCGCGTGGGTGGAGTCCTTGACCGCAAAGATACGCACAACGAAGACTTTTATCTCGTTGCTACCAAGACGATCACATACTTCAAGGTCCTGCCGATCGTTGCCAACCTGGGCTTCAAAGCCACGAACGCTTCAGTATTAGGCATTGCGGGCAATGCGCCGAACTGGCAAGGCCGGATCTTTGGCACAGTTGGATTTGTGGTGCCTGGTCCGGTAAAGAGCAAAATTGTGGTAGGCACGGAGTTGTTGCAAGAGCCTCGCCATATAGAAGGTCTCCCGGGAGCCAACCTACCGACGACGTTAACCTATTTTGCGCGGGTGATCCCGCGCGGAGAGCTGCCCTTGAATGTTGATTTCGGCGTTGCGCAGGTGGCCAACCAAATCATGCCCGGAGTTGAGTTGCACGCGCGATCGCAGTTTGCCTTGGGAGCTTCGTACCGCTTTTAGTTTTCGCGAAGCGAAGCCCAGAACCGACCGGGCCTGGGATTTGTCCGAGGTAATCACTATCACCGTTCCGACTTCAGCGGACGCCAAAATTTGGGAGTAGTCGGGGAACGACACGAGGAAAATAGCAACCAGCGGGGCCACAAGGCTTGTCCCGCTGCGGCTCCCATGGATCAACCACGCTCTATTCGCTTGGACTGCGCTTGGAGCTTGGTGCCGATGGATTCTTATCACTCACTGATCTCGCGTTGAAATCGGACTGTTGACATCCTATCTTATAGTTGCAAAGCATCTGCAATTAAGTGCGCTAGGTTAGGAGTTTGTTGTCCTGTCCGTGATCCTGGGTGTGCTGCCGCTGGCCTTGTGGATTGCCCCGCAAAGCTTGATGGTTTGAGCAGGTCACTCTAACCAGGGCAGGGAAGTTGGGTAGATGATTCTTCTATGAACCGCATCAACAATGAGGTCATCCACCGAACCCTGAATGTGGCTGCCCGGTTCATATTTCTGCTTCTTAGCTATGTCTATTTATAGCGACTCGTGCTTGCGTTGCCGCGTTTATTGAGATTTATCACCCTGCTCTGCTGTTTTGTTCCAATTCCGTCCCCAGCCGGATTTTCCACATGTCGTGCATACATAATCACCCGTATCGGCACCGAGCGAATATTCCTTCTCCAGATCAGGATGGTCACACGGCTTATCCCCCCACGCCCTTCGCAGTTCTGCAGCTTTCTCTGATTGCATGTGCTCCTCCATAAACTGAATATGGCTCCGTGGTTGTTTGGTCGCACGGTTCGGACAAGCACGACTGGGATGAATTCAGTATGTCATATTGCATCTAGGTGTAATTACCGGTGATGTTATAGCGATCCAGCAGTGAGAAACGGTGGGAATCCTCGGTGAGGATGCGGGATGTGGTTTCGTTCAGGTAGGAACGGGCGGCCTGGCCCGCGGCCCTCGCCTCGGGGATCGCAACATAGGCCAAGGGAAACTCTCCTTTCGTGTTGCTCAGACTGCGGATTTCTTGCTGGGCGCTACGTTGGACACCGCTCGGTCGGCCCACAGTTTCTTTACGAACTTAATGACTCGTGAGGTGACCTGGCTGGGCGTGCCCGGGCGGGCGAGCGCTTCAAACAGCTTGCGGTAGCCGGGCAGCGGGTAGTAATCCTTGAAATGATCCAAGACACGAGCGTGAAGAGTGGCCGCCATGCTTCCCGTGCAGCCAATCGGGACAACAAACAGTCCCTTCTGGACGGCGAGTTGAAACTCTTCCTCTATCCCGTCGGAAGGAGAGAGGCCGCCGGTGGGACTCCGTTTATTCCCGAACAGAAACAAGGCGATACCCGCCTGGGCCAACATGTCTTCCCGATAGGCCGTCCAGCGGCGTATGCGCTCGGCCGGGTCGGCGATAGCGATGGGGAACGGGCGCAAAGCCACTCGATCGTCGAGCGCGCGTGTACCTTGTTTTTCGAGCTCTTCGAGGATGCCGTTGAGAACGTAGGGACCTACACCCAATCCGAAGCCCGAAACGATACCGAGACCTTCTTGGATCAAGGCGCGAGATATCGATTGCACAAGCTGCTGTGCCTTCGGTTCGCTCCATGGGTCGTATTGCTCAGCACTGCCGGAGACGAAGACACGGGCGAGCTTGTATCGATAGAAAATGCGTCGCAACACGTCGGTGTAATGCGCATAGTCATCGACCAGCAGACCGAGAATTCCGTAGCGGCGGAGGTCACGTACTTGCAGCTCTTGTTTAGCACGCGTGTAATGATAATCCGCAAGCTTCGTGAAGTCTTTGCGTTGGACGCGCCGCAAGAGACAGTAATGCTCCCGGCGATTCTCACCCAGAAGGACGCGGATTCTACTAAGAATATAGTTCAAGTTTGGATCGTTGAAACTGAAGCCGATGAAGAGAAAGGTCTTGGAGATGAGGTCCCCTTGGAGCGCAGTCGAGAACAAGTGCCTTCGAGTTTCGTAGGATTCGTAATCGTCCTTGGTGACTACGGCTTGATCTGGCTGCGAGGCGTCGCCGTGCATTTTATAAACGACAGCGTCCCTCCGGGGCAGGGTAGTGGCCAGATTCTGCACCGTCGTTTTGACGTCCGGTGTTTTTCCATGGACCCGGAGGGAATCCTCAATCAGAGAGTCGTAGTTTGTGGTCCAGTAGGTCTTGATGGGTAGGGATGCCAGGAACTTGTGGTTCTCCGTGGCGCGGGCGCGGCCGGCGAATTCGTGAATTAACGCCTGATTGATGCGGTGGCGTCCTCCGCGCTCGTTGACGTGAAACTGTGCGACCGTTATCAAATCGGTTTCCCTATCCACGTCGAGGCCGATATCGTTGGCAACGCCGCGCAACAGGTCTTTCCAATTCACCAGACCAGCGGGAATGGAAAGCCCTGCACCAGCAAAGACCGCTGCGTTTTGGTCATGCAATGCCTGGCCGTATGTCTCGATGAAAGAGTCGATTGGATCGTGGGGCATGGACTGTTGCTCTATCCTTTCCGGCGCGAGCGCCGAACGCGAGGTGCCTGCGCGCCGCGCGGTGAACCCTGAAGGGAAGTCATTTAGTCTTTGTGATGCTCTCTTCAGCAGCGCAGTGCCGCAGCACACTCGATCACAGCGATGAGGTTTTGGACATCTCCCCAGCGGGCAATCGGAGCGCCGATCGTAGTTAGCAACCCGGGAGTCTTTCCGCGAGAGTTTGGCAAGCGAATGCCGCAAATTCCTTTCCCCAACTCAAACGCGGTGTCCAATTCCCAGTCGACCCAGTCTCGCCAGGCGGTGCCGTTGCCGATCAGGCAGATTACCACCGAGCTCCTTTGGATAATCGACCGAATCTGCTGCTTGATATAGCTTCCCCGTGTGCTCTGGATGACTTCGCGGAGGCTGCCATCGTAAAAATCGATATCGAGATTCGGTGCATGTGCCATGAGCCGGAAACCGCGCACTTGCGCTATATCCTCGACATGAAAGCTCAGATAGATGCGGCGCTTGCACGCATGGCTGGTTGCCTCTCCGCGGCAGGCCCTCAACAACTGGGAAAGAGAATCGAAGCCGCGCTTTTCGAGGATATTGCCCAATTTTGTGTCGCCGCGAGCGTGAAGATCGACGCCGTAACGGTTTTCAATTGTCTTGATCAGCGTATCGTCTCGGGTGGCGCGGAACATGATGCTCCTCCCTGAGTTCACGGAATGGAGATTCCTTGGGCACGCAGGTCCTTCTGCAATTGCAGGGCACCTTGGAGTGCCATAGGGTGGCAACGTCGAATGTGATTGAGGCTCAGACAGAAACAGGGAGTATGTCCCTTGACATGGGGCTTTTGCTGCAGGGTAGACCGGATGTATGGCCAGGTTCGGTCCTTCGTCAACTTTTGTAGGCATTGCTGGGCCCGACTCGGATCCGCGAATGTGGAGTAGGCTTCTAGAACACCCGTTGCCCCGTGGGCGTACTCTGGCCACGGCCAGCGTTCTTGGGAGGAATAGAAATTCTGCCCGAACAAAAAAGGGACCACCAGCTGTTCCAAGTAAGGGCGAAACTGGAATTCCGGCTGAAGAAAATCGTCCTCGTCGAAGGGACTGCAGAGGCAGGCGCTCTTGTCACGTTGGTTAAAGTGGCGCTCGGGGGCGGGATCTATGCCTTGGATATACAGTGCTGGCAAGCGTGAATCGGTCGTATCCGTTCGTTCTTGGATGCGGATGTGAAACGTACCGGCCAGAGTCACGGCGCCGGAGGGCGCGGTGTCCTGGTTCGCAAGAATCACGAAGCGATTGGTCGGCTGATGGTACGCCGCCGTGAATGTGATGGTTCCCTCGACGGTGTCACCCTCTCGGATCAGATCTGGATGTGCCCCTCGCAGCCAGGCCTCATCGCTTTGGTTCAGCATAGTCTGGGCACCAGGGCGATCGCGGCGCGAATCCGGCCGAGGCCACAGAAACAACGGCGACCTTCTTCGCCGGTTGATCCCGTCCATCAGGTTCGGCAACCTTATCGTCGGCGCCGTACTTCGCTCGAATATCGGCGGCCTCGTCGGCCCATTTTCCCAGGTTCTTTCGGCCGTCGTCGATCACCCAGTCGTAGGTCTTGCAGACAGAAGACAATGCGGTGCCGTCGGGCAGCTTGAAGTTGTCCAGTGGATTGGTACCTGCCGAGTCCGTTTTCTGTTCTTGGTCCTTGATGTTGTGGATGCGAATCACGACGATACCGTTACCGCGGTTCCAACTCTTCGCGATCTCCTGCCGGACCCAATCGCGTTCAGCGGTTTGTGTTCCCACTAGCACGACGGTGACACTGGTATTCTTCAGCTGGTCGTCGATCCAGCGCTCGATGGCAGCGTCCCCCTTTTTCTTGATTGATTCCCACTCCGCAGCGTCGATGAAGCCATAGCGATCGTCGGCCGAAACTACATTGGAGTTGCGAACTTGGCCCGCACGCCAAGCATCCCGTTCGTAGTGAAAGCTAAAGAAGATTTTCCGAGCCATAGCGGCCCCCCCTTGTCATTGGAGATTCTTGCCTGTGGGAGCTCGTGGCGATCCGCGCTCGGGGACAACTGGTCGGAGGTTCGCTAGGCAGCCTACAGGAACTAGCCGACTTGCTTTTTCGCAGGTGAGGTTTTATGCTCACTTGTGAGGAACTTAGTATAAACCCCGCCCGTGCACATGTCAAACTGACACTCACATCTGAAACAGGAGGTAGAAATGACCCTTCTTCGCCTGGGGGCAATGCTTAGGGATCGAAGAGGTGGCCGTGGAATTCGAGAAGTCGCGCAAGAAATCGGTATAAGCGCTGCGACGCTCACCCGGGTGGAGGGTGGGCGATTGCCGGACATCGCAACGTTCCAGAAGATGTGCTCGTGGTTGAAAGTCAATCCTGCGGAGATTCTGGATCTTCCTACCGAGATGAAAACAACTTCAACGGACCCATTGGTCGCCGCGGTTCATCTTCGTGCGGACCAAACGTTGCCGGAAAGTGCGGCCAGTGATTTGGCGCAGTTGATCGTGGTCGCCCACCGTGAGCTGGCGCGGCGCGCGGAGAAGCGTCAAATCGATGTTTCGTCGTGGCTTTAAGACGTGGGCGGAGCGAACCGCCCTTCGCGCGCGGCAGAAGCTGAACGTGGCATCACACGCGCCGCTGGACCCCTTCAAGTTTGCCGATATTCTTGGCTTGTCTGTCGTTGCGCCCGCCGATTTATCCGATCTAGCGGAAGACGTTCGGCAACGGCTCCTCCGGGAGCACCGTGATTGCTGGTCCGCGATTACGGTTACAAACGGCAGCAGTCATTTGACCATCGTCAACCCTTCGCATGCTCGGACGCGTCTGAACAGCAGCCTGGCGCACGAGATTGCTCACATTATCCTCGGGCACGAGCCTTCCATGATGTTTATGAGCCCTAACAGTGGAATGGCTCTGCGAACACACAATGAAGAGCAAGAAGAGGAGGCCAATTGGTTGGCGGGTTGCTTGCTGCTTCCGCGGGAAGCATTGTTGCTGATTCGGCGCATAGGGAAATCAGCTGATGATGCGTGTGTGGAGTACGGTGTGAGCCCGGCCATGCTGCAATTCCGGCTGAATGTGACGGGTGTGGATGCGCAGTTACGCCACGGCCGACCACGGAGAGGTCGTCAGCGGTGACGCGGGATACACCAACGAGCAAAGATCTACCGTACCTGCGGAAGGTTCTCGGAGATGCCTGGGTGGACACTGAGATCTTCGGGGAGAATCCGACGCATGATCTAGGGCGCTGGCAGAAGAGTGATCCGAAAAATCCGTGGACTCCGTACATCGAAGGTTTAGTGGAATTCCTGCTCACACAGGAGCGTGTGAAGTTTGTGCCTAAAGACCTAAAGCGGAAATTCAAAGCGGAATATGCTTCGACAATTGCCGAGATGGAAGCGGCGGTTTTTCTGGCGCAGCAAGGTTTCCTCGTAACCCTGGAGCCGACCGCGCCAAAGAAGGGCCCGGACATTCTCGCGGAATGGGAAGGAGTCCGGTATTTCCTCGAAATTCGAGAGGCCGGATTCTCATGGGAGGAAGAACGCGTCCAGTCGCTTAGCAAGGAATGTTTTGCAACTCTGAAGAGTGTTCCCTCACGGTACTCGGTGACGCTGACAATTGGAGAGGGATACGCTGCGCGCTCGGCAAAACTTAGGGCCGCCATCGCTGTTGTCCTCGACGCATTGGAGGTGCTGAAAGAAAACAAGCCAGAGAATGCGACTCTGTACTACGCCCATCCGGATGGAAAACTCCTCAATGCGGGTGGTGACCTTACGGACTCCCGTGGAGTGGGCCTCACCAAGAGAGCACAGCGCTATCAGGACATACTGAAGCGGGCGGATTTTATCGCTCGCTTTAGGGACCTCGGACAGGAACAAGTGGGAACACGCGCGACCGTTTCGAGAATACTGAAACTTCCGCCAGATCCTGTGAATACACATGAGCGATTGAAAAGCATCCTTATCGACAAATGTCGCCAGCTACCGAAAGACGAGCGGGGCATCCTTGTTCTCGAGGTTTCTGAGCAGTTCATGCTTTCGGAGTTTACGATTTTATCGGCGCTTTACGGCGACCTAGAGGTTAGCTTCCCGCCGGCGGATAGTCCCGGAGAGCCCGTCGGAGAAATGAGGTCAGGAAGGAACGAACGCGGCTTCTTTGGGCTGACCGCGCGTGTGTCCGCGGTCGTGATCCACAAAAGAATGCTGAATGAGGGTACGCTGCGGAATTCTTGGGACGTATACCCGACAAATCGAGCAAATGCAGACACGATCCGGCTTGGCCTGCGCGAACTGGAACGGTTTGGAGACCTAGGAGATCGGAAGAATCTTGCCGCAGAGCAGTGCAGCCCGCCGCCGTTATCGTAGCAGTGCGCGCAAATCTTAAAGGGAACAGCTGAGGAAGAGCTTCTAGCTGTAAAACTTGGCTTGCGGCTGTGGGTCCTCATCGGGCGGAACCTCTTTCATGACGTCCGACACGTGTTGTGCAAATTCCAGCGTGATCGGGAGCAAGCCGCCGACCAAGGCCGCATTCCTGAGGCCGTCGATGCATTGTTTTGGGCTCCGCATTTTGCCAGTGGATTAGATAAGTTAGTTCCTGTCGGATTCTTCTTAGGGCAGTATAAAACGATGCTTGTCTGGCTCGCGCGATCCATCTGTGGACTCTGAGGCTCGCCTCGCCGCTCACGGGAATGCTGAGGCCAAAGCTGCTTGAAATTTCGTTGCGATCTTGGCGAATCCCGCGGATGAAGGGTGGATTTCGTTTTGCCAGTCAGATTGGTTAGGGGTCAGAGTCCCTTGGGTCGGCACGACTACGAATCGATGAACGTTTGGATCTGCCACGATTCTGTTCAACATCGCGGAAAACATTTCCATGAGGGTCTTCACGATCAGAAATTCATCGTCGGTGCTGGGATCGGCGATGCCTAAGTGCCTGTAGGCATAGTCTAAGGAAGGTTTGAGCCAAGGACCCTCTCCGCAAACACCTTTGCCGGTGATCGGGGGGAAATCATACGCGTGCACGAAGATCACGGTATCAGGGCTGAATTGATCTCGAATATCGATCAGTTCGCGGAATTCTGCTTCGAGGATAGCCAAAGCGGCAGAGACGGCATTGGTATCCAGCATCTGTGTGGGCGGGACGACCGGAGGAGAATCTTTCAGCCAGATGCAGAACTGATCCCCGACGATGTCGTTTCCTCCACCCGAGAAAAGCAGAGCATCGAATTTGACTTGGGGATCGGTCAGCCTCGAAATGATTTCCTGGCGCATGGACAGCCCAAGCATTTGTTCGACTTCCAGCCCGTGGTGCGCCATGTTGGCGATGCCGTAGCCGAGAAGTTTTTGCAGTTGGTAGATGACACCGTCACCGTGCGTGATCGGGAGGGGGTACTCGAACCAGGAATCCCCCTCGGCAAGAATGCGGAGATTTCGCTTGCCCGGCATGATGGCAAGGCTGCGCATGGCGGTCTCCAGCGTCGGGGGTTCGGTTGGCTTCTGAACCTCCCGAAGGAAATCCTTATAACGTCTGGTCCGGTCTCTCGCGACTTGGGCGAGCATCTGCTGCCGGGCACGAAAGAGTTCGGTCACCGGAGCCGGAGCAGGGGCTGGCTTTCGGACCTTGCTTTTTGTGCGTCGCGGGTATGTTGGCCTAGCGGGGGTCTTTTTCTTGTTTCGCATGGCTCCGAAACCTATTTACTCAGCCTTGTTTCTTGTCCTTCTTCAAGGTGATTTCGATTGAGTTGACGCTCGCCTTGCTGAAGTTCAGGCCGGCAGACGCTTTTGAACTGCCGTAAATGACGAAACTGACCCCGGCGTCTACTTCATTCGAAACACTGAATTGGACTTTAGCAACGACGGAGGCATTGGGCAGGACGGTTACTTGGGAAGCAATCTCAATGGCATCGTTGAGCGCGTCCCGCAATCGATCTTCGGCGCTCTTCTGTTTTGATTTTGCGTCGGGGGTCGTGGCCATGGAACTGAGGGACTCTAGTTGGGTGAGGTATTCTTTGAGTTCCTTCTTGTCCTCGCTGGTAAATTGTGTGTCGAGACTTTGCGTCAACCCCTTTTTCCCTTTGTAGCTGATGGTGAAAACGACAAGGTTGAGGCCAAGATCTAGCTCCGTGGTGGAACCGGTTTCCATGTGGAGCACAGCCTTGTCAAATTTGTAGCCATTCGCAGTGGTGTCCTTAATGCGGGCAAGAACGGTCTGGAGTTGTGCGCCTAATTCTTTGGGGCAAACGTAGGGCAGGGTTTTTGTACCCTTCTTCTGCTGGAGCTGTTTGAGAGCCCGTTCGCAGTTTCCCTCGTCTTGTGCGCACGCCGGGTGAACGTTAACCGCAGGAATACACGCCAGCACGACGCAAACGGCCGCAAGTCTCATTTTCATTTGTGTTCTCCGCACCGAGTGTTTGGGGTCGACAGCCTGTTGAGCTAAGGCTGATCCTTTTCATGAGGAGGTACATATACCGGACGGTAGCCTGCGTCAAGTTAATTGCTTAATAATGGACTAGAGCCCGGGTGGGACCCGCAGATGGGCGGGACCTGGAGCGTGGATTTAGAACCCACGTCCCTGGCAGGCAAAGCGGCTAGAAGACGATGTTGAGCACCTAGATTCCAACTAGGAAGTCAACCGTAAGTCCTGAGAAGAACATGCGAATCGGCAGATGCATTGAAGCTGAGTCTGCAGTCGAACGCCAACCTTTAGCTCGAAATCGATCTAGGGGCGGTACCGACGGTTTCGATTTCGGGAATGTCTTCTCCCGTGGCCGCCTCCAATTCCTTGAATCGTCTTGCCGAAGGAAGCACGCGAAGTTCGAGCGAGCCGACCGCCTTGTTATAGGCGTCGACAGAACGGTCGAGCGCACTACCAATCGCGCTGAGGTGTTCCACAAACGTTCTAATTCGATCGTAGAGTTGCTTCCCTAAATCGCTGATTTCCTTCGCGTTCTGCTGGATGCTTTCCTGTCGCCAACCAAACGCTACAGCGCGGAGCAGAGCAATCAGTGTGGTTGGCGTGGCCAAAACCACTTTTTTCTCCATGCCATCTTCAATTAGCGTCCTATCCTGTTCTAATGCAGCGGCGAAGAATGATTCTCCCGGTAGAAATAGGACGACAAACTCCGGTGCATGATCAAATTGCTCCCAGTAGCTCCTGGCAGCCAGCTGATTCATGTGGTCGCGAACGATTTGTGCGTGCCTAGAAAGCAGTGCCGTCCTTTCTTGTTCCGTTGTGGCGCTAGTCGCGTCAAGAAACGCCTGCAGTGGCGCCTTCGCGTCCACCACGATGCGCCTTTCTCCAGGTAGATTCACTATCATATCCGGACGGATTCGGCCGGTCTCGCTTTCGAACGACTCCTGCTCCGTGAAATCGCAGTGGGCCGACATGCCGGCGAGCTCCGCCGCTCGCCGCAGCGTCATTTCACCCCAGCGGCCTCGGACCTGCGGTGCGCGTAACGCAGACACCAAACTTCCGGTTTCTTTTTGCAGTTGTGCGTTGCCTGTCGCCAAGTTCTTGAGTTGCTCTTCCAGACTGACGTAAGCGGTTAATCGCGCATCCTCAATATTCCGAATCTGCACTTCATACCGCGAAAGGGCATCGTTAAGTGGCGCAACGATTCCTTCAATCGCTTTCTCTCGGGTCAACAGTTCGCCTTTCGCCTGTACTTGAATTCCATCGAACGTGCTCTTTGCCAATGCCAAAAATGCTTCGTTGTTACTGTTGAGGGCTGCAGCAGAAAGTGCGTTGAAGGTGTCGGTGAGTTCGGCCTTGGATTCCTGGAGAAGTCTGCGTTGGTCTTCAAAGCTGGCTTGTGCCTCCGCGAGCTGTGTTTCTGCTTTGACACGGAGCTCGCCTTCGGATTTGAGTCGATCACGCAGGACGGATTGGTCCTGCAGTGATGAACGGGTTTGTGCCAGTTCCGCCTCGAGAGCTGACCTCCGTGAACTTTCAGATCGCAGTTGCTCAGTCAGCCCCGCTTTCTCCGTCGCGACTGTCTCAAGCGACCTTTGCAACTCGGCCATTCGATTGGTGCGTTCCGCGATGGTAGCCTCGGCTGCCCGGATCCTACCTTCGGCCTCTATTTGGACTGACGCGAGTTGCCTTTTGGACCTGCTGAGCATCCAGAGGAGGCCCGCGACGATACCAAAGGCTAAACCAACAGCGATTACGAGCCAGGAATTCATACCACCCTCCGTACTAATCGCTAAATTATCAATCAGGTGTTAACAATCAGTCTGTGACCGGTGGACACACACCGTGCAAAGGTCCGATCAACCTGCGACCGGATCCGATCGCTGCGCAGATCGGCCACTCTCAAATACCGCAGCGTCGTTTCAAGGCTCGAGTGACCCAGCCAAGCCTGCAAGGTTCGGGCGGACACGCCCGAATCGTGATGCATGCTCGCAAACGTGCGCCTGAATTTATGCAGCGACCAGCGATTGCAAACCGGCTTGTTCTTACAGGACTGGCCACGTTTGTTGACGCAATGTAAGCAGTTCAGCCCGGCACGCAGTGCCAACGTTTTCAGTTTTGCCAGGAAGTGGCCTTCCGGTCGGCCGAGCTGATTCGGGAAGAGAAGGGAACTAACGCTCTTCGATTTTAAACGGACGAGTTTTCTCACCAGCCACTCAGGAATCGGTACCGAGCGTTCCTCACAGTCCTTCGGCTTCCAGTTCCACTGAGGTTTTGCTGTGATGCGTACGATCTTCTGATCGAGATCGACATCATTCCAGGTCATGTAGGCCACTTCCTGTTCACGAAATCCTGTGCCCAAGAAGAATCCAAAAATAGCTCGCGATTTCGCATTGCCAGCTCGAAGGAGTTGGGCAATGTTTGCTTCGCTGTACGCATCGACGGACTTCTGGGTGTAACGGGGCAAGGCGCGCCGCGACAGAAGCCCTTCGAGGCCAAACGAGCGAAGAAATGACAGCACCGTCGACATCCGGTTAAAGATAGTGCGGTCGGCGAGGCCGCGCTTGCGGAGTGCGGCCATATAGCAAATCAGGTCCCGTCGGTTAACCCCACGCAAATACCGTTTACGGCATGACCTGCGGAAGTCACTGAAAAGCGGCTCGAGGCGATCGGCGGCTCGTGCAGATCGCCGGGCGCGGATCTCGGCAAGGTATTGTGAGATGGCGGAAGCGAGGCGGAGCCGGCGGAGCTGTGTGCCGCGGGCGCCGGTCGTGGCTTGCCTATTTCGGACGGCTGGTTGAGCTGGTCTCCGTTGAGCGCTTGGCATCGGTCTCCTGGTTGTGATTCTTGATTTCACCTGGTTAGAGTCGACAACTCTAACCACCTTGGGTCGCGTACTCTTGCACGTGCCTTAACGTTTTTTTCTGCGGCCCCATTGTCGGGGGCTGGGCTCACCGTGCAATTCGGAATCGCCTGGACGATGCACGTATTGAGAATCAAGCCTCGGGCTTGTGCTTGTAAAGCAGTCTGAGACGGTACTGGTTGTAGCATTGCACCATCACTGGTCGCGAAGCCCATGCGGGTTCCAAGAACATATTCACCAGCTTCTCCTCGGCGGCCTGGGCACGCTGCGCCGCTTTGTAATCGGACTTGCGTCGCCATAGACGTTCGTTCTTGGCGTACTCGATCTGGGTCTCCATCCACTCGATGTCCTTGATCTGCTCTTCGTCGCTGATCATTCAATCCTCATTCAACGCTGATATCTTGCAGACGCCCATTCAAAGCAGAAGCGGGAGAGTACTAGACTGGAGGAAATGAGAGTTAGCTCTTGCGCCCAATCAGGAGACCAGGGTCGGATGAGTTTATCGAGACCAACTTGCTGCGTGCGTCGCGTGTTGTTTGAAAGCGCTCGTTGGTGCGCCCGATAGTTCGGTTCCCTTGATTGCGGACGATGGTTGACGAGTCGCTAAACCCGGCCGTGACTGAGCCGATGATCCGGCGATCACCGTCCCGGACGAAATGTTTAATCAGCATGACGCCTCCAACTGCAGTATACAGAGCAACATCGGCAAATGTCCGATTGCCATAACCGTTTTAATTACAGTGAATTACGAGGTGCGGAATTCGTGAAGTTTTCGCGGCGATAGCTGGTTAAGGGCCGAGACAAGGGAGCAAAAGCAAGTTACGTCACTTTGAACGACTGTCTGCACGGCCTACGGAGTCCTTTTGTAGCTCGTTTGCATGGCGCAGGCCGCCGCCCTAATCGACCCAGTGTGGCCGGCCCTGAGAACTATCAATATTCATTCGTTCTTATCCGCCTCGCGGCTCCGCAGCCACTTCTCGTTGTTCTCGTTCAGCGCCCGGCAAACCTCCTGCATCGCGTCCTGTTCGGTGTCCGCCTCGACCGAGTAGGCCACGTCGCAGGCCGGGCCGTGCCATGTAAGATCGAAGATCACAGCTCGTCCTCCGGCTCAGGCTTTGCGTCGAAGGCTTCCAACACCTCGCCGATAGACTCCATCTTGTTGGCTTTTCTCATGTCCGATTCGAAAGCCTTGCGCTCTATCTCGTTGATCGGCTTGTAGGCTTCCTCGCGGGTGACGGGGACCACGGAGACGTTGCGACCGTCCGACGTGCGGATGGACACGCCGGGACCGCCGGTGCCGAAGGTGAGTCCGACGATCTTGGTTGCGATGGACAGGAGGTGTCTCCACGCTTCGGGTTCAAGCGCGTTGATCCCGTCAAGGTTCCAGCTTTCAATCTCGTCCAGGCTGGGCATCGTGCTCTCGCCCTCCCGGGTCCATTCCAGGTAGTCGTCGCCGTATTCCAGCGAGATGAAAGGCAATCCCTGGTCGGCGTGCTCGTTCATCATGGCGAGCACCGGGCTCAGGTCTACTACTTCCGCGTACATGTTCGATCTACTCATGCTGTTCTCCTTTTGTCGGGTCTTCCTTTGACCGTTTCTTCTGTGTTGTTGCTTACTTCCTTGGTTTTAAATTGGGAACGGTATAGCCGCAGCCGTTATCCGCTGACTTCCTTCCGCTGACCATTTCCGCTGACCTTGCCTACTTACGCCCTGCGCAGGACCGTAGTGCATAAGCGCGGTGTACATGCGCGGTAGACGAACGCGGTTCACAACGCCGCCCCCAAACTTGTTAGCTTCGCTCCGGCGGGAGCCAGCCATAGTCCTTGCTATTCAATACTGCGAAACCGTTTCGCTCACAGCATTCCCGGGTCGGAATTGCCGAACTTCGCGGCCCCGAACACTCGCTCGACGGCAAGGGCCAGTGGACCACTCGGGTCTGGGCGCTGCCGACCGGCATGGTTCCTTAACGGGGGGCATCTCTGCCGTGTTGCTCATAGCCCGACCTCCTCACTGTTCACCTTGGTAGTCTGGGCTGGGGGCTGGTCGTCAGCTTCCGCTACCTCGGCTCCTAAGATTTCCGCCACCGCTTCGTAGCTGGGCATGACGCCGTAGTCTTTGTGGTTCCACTTGTTTTCGGGGTTGATCGGCACCAACTCCGGCCAGGCGACCCTGCCGTCTTTCGACACCGGCATTTCCATGGTCACTTTCCAGAACTTTTTTCCAGCACGCTCGACGCTCTCAGTCATGCTGTAGAAACCACAGCGCACGCAGTTGAAGTACCGCTCGTTGGTGTGGATGTCCATGTCGCTGTGTGCCGTGCTGGCCCCACACACAGGACACTCGACGTTTTCTGTGTATACAGTCGTCATGCAGTTTGTCTCCTCTATATAGATACTGAATTTCTCTCCCGCCGGCCGCTTCGGCTTTCTACGTTCTGCGCGCTCCTTCTCCCGCTTCTTCTTCGACCCGGCTCCTGGCCAAGTGGTTTGCGACCGGATTCACCCTGCCCCCGGCTCGAAGGTGACCCAAGTGACGAAATTCCTACTCCCTTTCATACGCATGCTCTGTAGGTCTCAACTCTCGCTTCTCGCGCGCAAGGGGAAAAAGGTCACTTGCCTCACTTTCCCTTTTCTCTCAACGGCTTACCCTCACTTGTATGGTCACTTCCAGGTAACTCAAGTGACCCAACCCGAACAAGTCGGTTCAATCGTTGCCTGCATCGATCCGAGCCTTCCTCACTTGCCTCACTTAAGAGTGACCCAATTTCCGAGTCGAGGTCAGGGAACTTCTTGCCGCGGCACGGCTGCCCTTCTGCGATGCGCGATCGTTTCACGGCGCATCGGTGGCACTTGCCTGGCGAAACATGCACCGGATGCGGGTGGCACGTCGCGCAGAGGCAGTGTTCTCCGGCACACAGCGGCCGAGGGAATTCGATCTCGTGTCCGCAGCCTTCCCACCTTAGGATCATCATCTCCATCAGAACACGTCCTCCGGGTCGATTCCGGCCGGCACTGCCTGGCGGTCCGACTTCGGTCCGAAATAGCCACAGTCATGAGCGTCTTCCCATGCCCCGGCACACTCCTCCATCTGCTTCTGATTTGGGTTGAACCGGTAGCGCCAGGAGCCGTTAAGCAGCTTTCTCTCCACGCCCAGCACTCGCAGGGCTGACAAGTGGCGCTCCAGGGCGCGACCCAGTGTTGACGCGTTCTTCCAGGTAATGTCAAAGCCGGCGATTTCTTTCAGCTCCTGCCAAAGCTCGCTAACCTTGACCCAGCGTCCGGCGTTCGGATACACGGGCGCCGTGGAGGGACTGGAGGGGCTCTTGAAGCCGACCCACTTCCTCACTTCGTCCACGATGGGCGCGTACTCCGCGATCCGCTGCTGGTAGTCGCCGCGGTAGCCTTTCCAGATCTGCTCCATCTCGCCGGCCCAGCCCTCGTGGTCCGCGCAGCGCATGGTGAATGTCTCATAGGAGTGCATCTCGGAGACGGGAGGATATTCCTTGTCCTTGTTCGCCAACAGGCCACGCAAGACGTTCCGCAGCCTGATGAGCGTCTCGAGCTTCATCTCGTCGGCGTCTGCCATCAGATCCTTTTGCATCAGCTCGACCGTGCGGTATTCCTCGGTGGTGGGCCTGCGGATGGGGAAGAAGAGCGTGCGTCGGCTCAGATCGGAGCGGTGTGAGGGAAACGGGTTGTACCGGGCCGTGAACATCAAATCGCAACGCAGCTCGAACATGCGCTCGACATTCGTGGCGTAGAGCTGAGCGACCGGGATCGTGCCTCCAGAGGCGCACTTGCACATGATGTCGACGTACCCCAGCTCCTCCGCGTCCGAGCCGTCGACGTTGTCGAAGATCTTCACCTGGTTGTTCGTGACTGCGGCGACGAACGACCGCATGTCGCTTGGCAGCGCTTCGGACTCGTAGCCCGGGCCTACCAACAGCCACATCAGTTTTTCGAAAAGCGTGGACTTGCCGCTGTTTTGTTCTCCAAGCGCCATTAGGATCGGCCGCAGCTTGAGGTTCGGCCCCCCGAGGAACAGCGAGAGGTAACGCGAGAGGAACAGCTGCTGGTATTGCTCCGGGCTGAGCCCCTGGGTCTCGAACAACGCGTTCATGTGCCGGCAGAGCGCGGAGTCCTCCAACACCTTCAGGCCCACAATGCCGAGCTTCTTGCTGATCTCCAGCATCTTGGCCAGGTTCTCGCCGTTCAGTTCCGGCCACGGCTGGATCTCAGGCGCAAGCATCAGCACTCTGTCAGTTCCGTTCGGGACCTCTGAAATCTGCTTTGCGCCGATCTTGAACATGCCTCCGCGGCCGTTGTTCACATAGATGTGGTCGCCGCGCCAGCAGCCGTATTTCTCGACGCGTGTCTCTTCGCCCATGGCTGAGATGTGCAATTTGAGGTTCGACCGGCAGAGTTTGGTGTCGTGCTGCTCGACGCGCAGCCTCAGCCGGCTCAGCAGTGCGTGCGCCTCGTCGTCATTGTGGAACTTGACGATGGCCTCTTCGTCAGGCAGGTACACGTAGGGATACGCGTCGAAGAAGAACCTCGATCGTTCCTGGAACGCGCGCAGCACGAACTGATACACCCGCTCTTCAACGATGTGCTTCGGGAGCTTCTTCTTCCTGGTCTTGCCCTGCGCGTCCTCGTATTCCTCCTCGCCAATTCGGATGACGTCGAGCTGGTCTGCCAGCTCGTTCCAGGTGGCGTTATCGGCCGTGATGGTCGCGGCGCCGTCTGCGTTCCCGGTCTCCTCGCCACCGGTGTCTTTGGTTTTGTCGAGAGGTTCCCTTTCGAAGAAGTAGAATTTCGGCAGGTCAGGGTTCAGTTCCTCGAGCCGAGCGCGGAATTCCGTCCAGCGGTTCTCGTCGCAGCTGTTGTGCGAGCACTTGAAGCGTGGGCCGTCGTCGAACAGGTAGACGACCGAGTCGGGCTTGCGGTGCTCCGCGTTGAACGGGCACTCTTCGAGCTGCCACTTGTAGCCGCCCTCGTATGCCATCTGGGCGCCGTGGCCGATCTTGTAATGATCGAGGAACTCTTCGATTTTCTCCGCGGTGAGCTTGCTCGTCCTGACGCCGGTCTTCTGTTGCTTCCGCTGTGGCTCTTTTGCCGGCGCCTCTCCAGCCAGGGCCTGCAGCAACTCCGGGGCGACGACAGTCACGACCTCGAGCTTCTCGGGCCTGATCATAAGGTGAGCGATCCGGTGCGGCCGGTCTTCCGTCGAGTCGCCCTTCGCGGCCATCGAGCCGTAGGCCTTGACGATTCGTGCGGCGTTGTAGACCGCAGTGTCGATCTTGATGATGTCATCGTCGAACTTCGACGCCAGGGTCGTCAGGCAGGCCTTGGCCAGTGCGGTCGACCCCTCGTTATTCTCGATGTCGATGCTATATAAGAGGTGGTATCCGTTGCCGCTGTCAGCCGCCAATGGCGCCGGCCAGCCGCGCTCGGCGAGCCACGCGCGCACTGCCCTTGCCTTTGCCTTCGCGGCTGCCTTTTCCAAATCGCTTGAGCTGACGCCGGCGGGGCGGACCGGATCGATATCGATCAGCAGCCAGCGTCGGCGGATAACGTCGCGATCGTTCGTGGTCGCCTGGGCGAATTCTTTGGCATGGTTGTTCGCCCGGGCCAACAGCGCGGGATTGACAGGATTGAGCGTGTAGTAGATGCCCTCGAAATTCCCGCTGTGCATCTCGATCTCCTGGGCCAGCTTGCTAAAGTCATCGAAGTAGCCAGAGATCGTCCCATGTCTGCCGGCCTTAGGGATTCGCAACTCGACTACATCACCAGGCCTGAACAGGGCGGCGATCGCGAAATCGATATGTTGGCGTGAAGCTTTGCTCATAGCTCGTCTTCCTCCAGCAGGTCGCTCACTGTTCATTCCCTCCCTTGCCGAACACCGGGTCGATCCCGATCTCCTCGCAAAATTTTTCGTGCCAGTCCCAATGCTCGGCGCAGAACCACATTTCGCGCCACTTGATGCTGGCCGGTTTCCTGCATGGTTCGTCCAGGTTGTGATCGAACTCGCAGAAGTGTTCACTCATCAGTTGCTCTCCTTGTTCATCTCGTCCATCCGAATCTTTTCGGCCTTTGGTCAGCAGGTCGGATTTCTCTAAGTAGTACTTATTCAGGTTGTAATCCATTTGTGTGCTCCCGTTTCTCACAACGCCGTACTCCGATACTGCATCCGTGAGTGGCACTAAGCCAGTCATCCGCCAAGAGTGCAAAACTGCACTTATGGCAACGCAGTGCGAGCCGCACGTGGGTAGATATGTTTTCGATTAGTTCAGTTGCAGATGGCTCGAAAAAGAGAAATCCTCAGATTTTCAAGTGCAGACCTGAGCGGCTGAGCGCCGGAACTCTTATCGATGGCCCAAATAAGAATGGCGCCAAGCGGTCGGAATACATAAACAGTGGATCCGCAGGGGCGGGGATGCCGATTAGAAGTCTATACTGTGCAAAAGTCCCGGCAGGAACTGCCAAAGCGATACGCACACGTTTCGGCGATTTGGAAGGTCAAGAGGTTTTTGTTATTCCGAGTCGCTGGGATGCTGAGGCCGCTGGACGGAAAACTGCAACGAGCCGTGCAGGAGAGCATGGTCGCCGGGTTGTCCACGCGGAACTATCGGCGAGCGGTGGAGAGCGTTCTGGAAGGCTATGGGATCGAGAAGAGCAGCGTAAGCGGGCAGTTTATGCCGGCCAGCAGTAATCAGCTACGCATACTGTGCGAACGGCGGCTAGGAAGATCTGAACCCACTACAGTAGTCAAAGGTCTGTTGGAAGATCTGCTAGACCGCGGACTGGATCGTTAGCGGCGGTACCTGGTAGTGATGGATGGATCGAAAGCGCTACGAGCCGGTGTGGGGCGGGTTTTCGGTGACCAAGTGGAAGTGCAGCGCTGCCAGATCCACAAGCGGCGGAATGTGAAGGAGTATCTGCCGGAAAACTGCCAGAAAGACTACGACCGGCGGATGAGGAATGCCTACGCGATGAACAATTACTTGGATGCCAAAGAGGCCTTGGAGAAAATCTTCCGGCAACTGGAACGAATCAATCCAACCGCAGCTCGGCATTGAAGAGGGGCTGGAAGAAACGCTGATCGTGCATCGCTTAGGCATCGGGGGTGTGTTGCGGCGGAAACCGGCCAGCACCAACCCTATCGAATCGTGTCTGTCTACGGTGCAGCGGGTGACCCGCAACGTAAAACGCTTGCGAGAAGGAGATCAGCCACTGCGCGGACCGCCACCGGGCTTTTGGAAGCAGAAAAAGAAGTTCCGGCGCATCAAAGGGCTATCAAGAAATCCTGTTGCTGAAGGAAAGGCTGAGTCCGTCTCGCATTCAGCGGAAGGAGGTCCGGACAGTAGAAGTTGCTTGAACCGGGGATGCTATAGGTCGAGCGACATGGAGATCGTCTCTCCTAGGGCATTCTGGAGAGGAATTTCCTCGAGGAAACAGAAATCGGCAGGAGAGAAGAAAAAAGGAGTACTCTCAAAGTTTGACCGGACAGTAGAAAGCGCTTACAGTGCCGAACATCGAGAGTCGCTGCAAACAACTAAAACTCGGACACCCTCGTTTTTGTTTTCTCACGGACCCTTTTTTGGGCAGCGGCCAACTGCTTTTTTCTTGGTAGCGTACCTTTTCGCAAATCATCTGAGTCGTGAAGCGGGCAGTAGCGCACCCGGTAATCGTCCTTGGTCAGAAACCATCTCCGACACTCTTTAACTTGGCACCGCTTGATTGTCCCTAGGCGCCCTTGCAGGGCGATGAAAATAGCTGCGTTTACGGCTTGGCACTCTGGATTAAAGCGTTTGGGTAGTTCTGGCCATTTCTCATTTAACGGTTGGGGATCTAGCCCTTTTTCTTTTGAGAATTCCCATCTTTGATACGCGTCTCCCGAGGGCGCGGCCACACAATGAAATGCTATATGCCACTTCGTGGAACCGTGCCGGGGGGATATGTCGAGCTCAAGCTCGTAATCATGCGCAGACGCGATCTCTCGAAACGTTTTGCAAACAGGGACGGCTTCGGGTTTTCCAGCTGCGTTCCAAGAATCTACGGCCTGCAGGTATTTAGCCGTGCAGTCGTTCATACTTTCTACGAGTGAGCCTACGCGTTCAGCCGCACCCTGATCGGCGGGTGAGCTTGCTAGCGCGCGGTTCAGCCAATCAACAAGAACCTCTCGGTACTTTATTGTCCGTCCGTCGATCCCCGGCGAGTCGTACTCGCCGCTCGCGTCATTGAAGACCCAAATTCCTTTTCTCAATCGCCCCATCTAACACTCCGCTAGCCAGAAACTCCTTGTTCGACTTGTAACACATGTCCAGTCAAAGTGAGAGCCCTTGTCTCCAAAGTGCAATTTTGCACTCTGGGGGGATGACTCGCTTAGTGTCCACCGATGGCTAATGATTATATTGCGACATCGCGATTCATAGATTCGATGGACTGAGGCGGTAAGAAATGCCCAGGGGACGCAACAAAGCAAATAACCGGTGCGCCGGCAAATTCATTCGGCCGCGCCGATATCGTGTTTTCGTCAAGCTGGAGGAGCGCCCTCTCTGGGAAATGTACGTGCCTGTTACAGACAACCGAGGAGTAGTCTTCCCGGGGGGCCACGTTAAGAGGTTTTTCAAGTACGTACTCAAAATGAGTGGCGGTTCAACCGAGAATCCGTGGTCGTCCGGCAAGTGGATCCATGAGGGCCAGCTGTACAACGATCGGATAGTTCCGGTTTATTTTTTTGCAACCGCGGAGCAGGCGGAGAGGCTTGCTAAATTCGCCGTAAAGCTTTTCAAGCAGAAGGTGGTCGTATATTTCCTGGTCAGTGACCGCGTTCACCTTTGCCACCGAGTCCGCACAACAAATTTCAATAGGTCGCTTCGATCGTCGGGCCGAACAAACGCGGCTAGGCGTCCCAAGTTCTTCGGAAAGAGGACCGCGCGATGAGCCTCATGGGTATCGCCTTGCCGCGAGCAAAGCCGGCCATAGAGTTTTTTCACTCGCGCAGCGGACGAAATACTCGCGCAGGGTGCCCTTGGAACACGCTCATGATTTGCTCAGCGCAGAGGGAATCCAAAGAAGCCGAAGAATCGACCCGTACATGAATGAGTTAGAAACACAACTCGAACGATTCGTCGACCCGCAAACCGCCGCCGACTTTCTCTCAATAAAGCCTCGTCAGTTATTGGAGCTGGCGCGCAGAACTGTATTGCCCGGATACCCGATCGGCACGGGCAAGCGTCGCATCTGGCGATTTCGTTTGTCGGAACTGGCAACGAGCGTCACCGGTAGAGTAAACTCCCGGCCGGCAGTCCCTGGTGGCCAGAAGGCGCGGAGAAAACGCTGATGGCAAAACAACAGGGATGGTTAAGAGAGAAGAAGTATGCAGATGGTATGACCTGGCTGTTCTGCTTCCAAACAACGCGTCAATCCGATGGCAAGCGCGTGGAGAATTCGAAGCGCGTCGGCCTTGTGGTTGATTTTCCGTCACAAAGTGCAGCGTGGATGGAAGTAGGAAGGCTTGGCTTACAGAAGCACCTGGATTGCTCGACCGGCGAACCGACGTTTAAGCAAATAGCGGAGCACTGGCGTATGCACGAACTCAGAAAGGAGGGCGTAATCGGCCGTAAGGCCGATGAAACGGCTGAACGGGATGAGCACAATCTCGACAACTTCATTCTTCCACGCTGGGGAGAGCGCCTCGCCGGCAGCATTAAGCCGACCGAGGTCGAAGCTTGGTTCGAGATCTTGGCGTCTGCACCGCAGGGCCGCAAGCGAAAACCGCTCAAGTGGCCCACCATTGAAAAAATCAACTCGGTGATGAGCCAGGTCTATGGCCACGCACAACGCCATGGTCTGATTCCTGCCGAAATGATCTTCAATCCATTTCGCCACCCGAAGTTTGGGG